>Ga0228536_1000214_pt1 | contig 141652 bp, 114 predicted proteins | sample SJ1Smetagenome_FD_168611 | JGI IMG/M metagenome (GOLD analysis project Ga0228536, IMG submission 168611) | Enriched culture of PCE-dechlorinating microbial communities from Ithaca, New York, USA - SJ1.S | ecosystem: Engineered > Modeled > Simulated communities (microbial... > Unclassified...
AAAAACAATTAAAGAATCTTATCAGTACGTTTATTCCAGCCAAAGAAATACTTTCTCACTCAAGAAACCTGATACAGGCGATAGAAAAGGGAAACGTAGATTTTGATGACACCTATAAGGATATAATTTCCGCAGCCAGCGTAGACGTGTCAAGAGGGCCTGGCAGAGAGAAAGAAAAAAGATACCTCAAGATTTTGCAAAGCATAACCTCCGGGACTGTTACGGTAGCAAATGAAAAATTTTATTTAAAACCTGGGAATCAATCAAAACTTGAATTTCCGCTTGTTGCAGAGGGCGTCCGTAAAATTGCCCTCCTCTGGCAGTTGATAAAAAACGGGACACTGGAGCGCGGTACCGTATTGTTCTGGGATGAGCCAGAGGCAAATATTAACCCCTCTAATATATCAACTATTGCGAAAATACTTTTGGCTCTGCAGTCTGACGGAGTACAAATATTTGTGGCTACACATGATTATTTTTTGCCCAAATATATAGAAGTATACAAAAATAAGTCAAACGATGTAATGTTTCATTCCTTATATTTTGATGAAAGTAAAAACGTACAGTGTGAAAGTCAGCCTGAGTTTGATCTTCTGCAAAATAACAAGATCATTGCTGAGTCGATAAGGTTGTACAAAGAAGAAGTGAAGAAGGTGCTCGAATGATTGCTATTTCTGAATCAGGGATGAAATTTGGCCCCTACGAGGAAATGGATATTATTAATTGGGAAAAGTCCAGTTTGTATAAATCCTTTGGAGTCGGACTAAAAAGCCCTCTATATAATCCATTAGATAATGGAGCATTTGTATATCAACCGGGAATTTAAATCTAAGGCAGTATCGTACCCGGCAGTCAGGTCCCGGCGCGGCCGGATGGCATGGGATATGAGGCCATGGGCCGCGCCTGGTGTTGGGCTGATTATATCTCTTCTTCTCTTTCCGTGAACTTGACGCCGTGTTTTTCAAGCTCCGCAAGCTCGGGCTCGTATACTTCGGGCAGAGTGGGCGCGACGACGCCTTTTTGTTTTATCCTGCCCTCGAGGATTAGTTTTGCCCCTATTGCGGGCGGCAGGCCCGTGAGGCGTGCGATGGAGAATTCGCCGCCTGAGGTGCCGTAGTCGATGAGGGTCGAGCGTTTGACGACGCTGCGGTCTTTGTACTTTACGACATATCTGTGCTCCATCACGGACAGATCCTGTTCGCCTGCCGCGAAGCCGAGTTTTTCCGCATACATGCACTCCACAAACCGGGACATCGTGCCCTTTTGTATCGGAACAAGCCTCCGGTCGAGCATCCCGAGCCACTCAAGCTTCATTATCACGGCTGAGTAGGGGTCAAGCTTCAAAAAGGAGCAGAGGGCCTCTTTGAGCGGCGCGTCTTTGGGCGCGCCGATGAGCTTTCTTGTGACGTCGGCGTACGTCATGCCGCTGAAATCATGTTCGCCGCTTTCGTAGAGCCCAAGGTCCTGCATTTTGCATATCATCTCGCACCAGCCGGTGTAGCGCAGCGTGCCGCGGTAGATCTCCGTGGCCTCAGGGATGCCGTATTTTTCTATGTATGGCGTGGAGTCGGCGTTCGCGTACTCCTCAAACCAACCCAGCCCCTCTATCTCGATTAGGCCGGGGTGGCGGTATGTCTCGCCGTCAGGCCACACTACGGTTTTCCCGTCTGTTATTATTCTTGCCTCGCGCTTGCTGGCGCCTATGAGGCTTGCCGGCGCCCATGATATTTTATAGCCTATGGGATTATTGTTGTCCTTTGGCGCCGGGAGCGCTCCGCACCAGGACTTGAACGAGACGACGCGCCCGCCCTCGGCGTGGATCCGGTTTATGGTTTTTGCGGCGGACATGTGGTCTATCCCTGGATCAAGCCCGAGCTCGCAGAGCAGCGTCACGCCGTTTTTTTTCGCGTCGGCGTCGAGCGCCTTTATCTCGGGTTTGATGTATGAAGGATTGACATAGTCGATGTGCGCGTCTGTGCACGCCTTTGCGGCCGATGCCATGAACGCGGCCGGAAGCAGGCACACCACTGCGTCCGGAGATATGTCGCGCAGAGTGTCCGGAAGTTTCTCCATGACGTTGCCAACCAGAGCATGCCCGTTGCTTTTGCCCCCTATGCAGCGTTTCACGTTCCCTTCGTCGATGTCAAATACGTAAACATCATACCCTTCCTGCGCCAGCAGGTACTGTATGCAGGGCCCGGCGACCCTGCCGGCGCCCAAAACCAAAACTTTTTTCAAAACGCACACCTCTTTCGGTTTTATTTGATATCTATTATTTGATTTGGGATTCTTTCTCCCCAAAACTTGCTGGCTAAGAAGACAAATACGATCACAAGCGCAAGCGCCACGGCAAGAAGCGCCGGCGTCTCGACGAATCCCGCTATCAGGTAGGCCACAAGGCACGCCGAGGCCACTGTCAGCGCGTACGGCAGCTGCGTCCTGACGTGGTCTATGTGGTCGCACGCGGCCCCCATCGAAGAGAGGACTGTGGTGTCCGATATAGGCGAGCAGTGGTCGCCGAAAAGCCCTCCGGAGAGCACCGCTCCTATCGAGGCGTACATTGGTGCGCCGAGCGCGTTTGCCATCGGTATGGCAAGCGGCATGAGGATCGCGAACGTCCCCCATGACGAGCCTGTTGCGAATGATATCGCGGCGCCCGTAACGAATATCAGCGCCGGGACAGCCCATCCCGGGATAGCCCCGCTTGCGAGGCCGACTATAAAGCCCGCTGTCCCGAGTGCCTTGCATACGGCGCCCAAAGACCACGCGAGGACCAGTATCATGAGTATGAACACGACTTCTTTTGCGCCGTCCATGTACATCTTAAAGCTTTCGCCCGCGGTGCAGACCTTGTGTTTGACCATAAGCACCATACAGGAGAGGGCGCCTGTGAAGTAACCGAAGCAGAGCGCCGTGCGGAGCACTGCCCCCGGCACTTTCTTGAACGGAAATCCGTGCGGGATGAGCAGGCCGAAGATGCACGCAAAGAGCAAAATCAGCGGTATTACCATCATGGATGCGGTTGAGTTGGCGTGCCTTTCGTTGATGTCGACTGCGGGACGCGCCGGCTTTGCCTCCGGCCAATAGGGAATCCCAGTCTCAACGGTCCTTTTTTCGGCCTTGTACATAGCGCTGAACTCATATCCAAGCACTGCCACGAACGGGATCATGACGAGCGTCCCTATTGCGTAGAACTGGTACGGCAGCACGTGCATGAATGTGTCAAAGTCGGTGAGCGGCAGTTTTAGGGCGTCAAACTCCTTCTGCATAAGCCCCATGATGTAGATGCCCCAGCCGATGAACGGTATCAGGATACAGACCGGGGAAGACGTTGCGTCAAGCAGCCACGCGAGTTTTTCGCGGCTGACCTTCAGCTTGTCGGTGATAGGCTGGAACGACGGGCCCAGTATGAGGGAGTTGCCGGAGTCGGTGAAGAAGATTATGAGCCCCCCGAGCCACACCGCGAGCTGTACTTTGCATCTTGAGTTCAGAAGGTGCACGACCTTGTCCGCGAAGGCGGCCGCGCCGCCGGAGTGGGTTATTATGCCGACGAAGCCGCCTATGAAGACCATCATGACGAGCAGGCTTGAGTTGTAGCCGTCGGCGGCCTGGACGAAGATATAGTCTTTGATGAATACCTGAAGCGCCGCGATGGGGTTCCAGCCGCATAAGGCCAGCACGCCGAAGAAGCAGCCCCAAAACAGCGAGGATATCACGTTTTTCGTCTTGATGGCGAGAAAAACCGCGATAATTGGGGGAAGAAGCGAAAAGATGCCGTAGTTTTCCATTACACAAATCCCTCCTGAAGAAAATGATGGTGTTTTATTGCGTCGGCACGCCCGCGGCGCGTCAGCCCCCCGGGCGGCGGAACCTAAGTTATGAAAACGCTTGCTTAACAGACAGGCCTAAATGCCCATGATGCCGCTTTTCGGGACACGCCCTGCCATCTTTGAGTACGACGTGTAAACGTGCTGCCTCGCCGCCTGCTCTGCCATCTCTCCGTCAGACATCTCTATGGCGGTGAATATGCCGTCATGCTCGTTGCAGCTCACCGACTTTGAAGGGTCCCTCAGCAGCCCGTCGGCTTCCGTTGGCACATAGAAGCGGTCAAAAAAGAAGATGTAAAGCTCCGAACGCCAGAAGAGCTGTCTTGCAAATCTTTCAAGGTAGCTGTTCCTCGCTATTTTTCCAAGCATGAGGTGTATTTTCTTGTTGACTTCCGCATACTCCTTGTGCCTGCGCTCGCTGTAGTAGAGCTTGTCCTCCGCCAGCAGCTGCTTCATGGTGCTGATGTCGTCGTCGGTCCTTGCGTAGGCCGCCTCAAACGCAAGCTTGCCCTCTATATACGCCCTTGCCTTGAACACCTCGTTCATGTCTTTTGGGGAGAGTTTGGGTATATAGCAGCCTTTATTGCCGCGCGTCTCAAGCAGACCCTCCGCGGCAAGCTGGCGCATGGCGCTTCGTATAGGGGTCCTGCTTAAGCCTATCTCCTGCGCTATCTCGGACTCGACGAGGCGGTCTCCTGGCGCGAACGAGCGCGAAAGTATCATCCCGACGATCATCTCATAGGCCTTGGATTCGGCTGTGCCCATATAATTCCTCCTTTCACAATCTTGTATACCAAACAATATCCAAAATTGTATAATTGCATGATAGTGGTTTTTAACAAAATGTCAATGAGTTCATTCAAAAACCATCTATAGATAAAACTATAATTATCGGCTCGTACCACAGTTAATGGTCAAAACAGTATAAATTTTTAGAAAAGAGCTTTGCCTATCCCGACGGCGGGGCCGGCCGCGCCCCGGTTAAGTTCACTTATGGCCAAAAACTTTATTATCTTTATTGAATAATCGCTTTTAGCGCTTTTTATTTTAATAAAATCGTGTTTTAGTTTGTATTATCCTATTAAAGTAACGCCAACGCACTTGACATGAAAACGAGGGAGAGGCTAGAATATCCGTATATAATGCAACTGAGTTGCGTTAATAACACGGAGGTGCTTCAATCAATGAACAACGCGCTTTTCAGTTATCCAAAACCATCGAATGAACCATCCAGGGACTACGCGCCCGGCTCTTTGGACAGAAAGCTCCTCAAGGAGGCCATAGCGGAGATCTCCTCAAGCGTCGCCGAGATACCGCTCATCATAGGCGGGGATGAGGTCGCCACCAAAGACACCGGCGTGGTGGTTATGCCCCATGACCACAGCCACAGGCTTGCCGTTTATCATAAGGCCGGTCCGCGCGAGGCGGCGATGGCAATAGACGCGGCCCTTGAGGCGCGCGGGCGGTGGTCCGCCATGCCGTATACGGACAGAGCGGGCATTTTCATGCGTATAGCCGACCTGATAGAGAAGAAGTATCGCTATATCTTAAACGCCGCGACGATGATGGGGCAGAGCAAGAACGCCTGGCAGGCTGAAATCGAGGCTGCGAGCGAAACCATTGATTACTTTCGCTACGGCGTGTATTACATGACTCAAATATATGAGGAGCAGCCTGAATCAGGGCAGGGCATGATAAACTGCATAGAATACAGGCCGCTTGAGGGTTTCGTCTACGCTGTGTCGCCGTTTAACTTTACGGCTCTTGCGGCCAATATCCCGATGGCTCCCGCTCTTATGGGGAACACCGTAGTCTGGAAGCCGGCCACGGCATCCCTGCTTTCGAGCTATTACCTCATGAAGATATACAAGGAGGCCGGGCTTCCGTCCGGCGTGGTGAACTTTATCCCGGGGCCCGGGGCCGTCAGCGGCCAAGCCGCGCTTGCGCACAGGGAGCTTTCAGGTGTGCATTTTACCGGCTCGACTGAGGTGTTCAAAGGGCTGTGGAAGGGAATTTCGGACAACTTAAGCGTGTACAGGTCGTATCCGCGCATCGTGGGTGAGACCGGCGGCAAGAACTTTGTCCTCATGCATAATTCGGCCGACGCGTCGGAAGTGGCGACCGCAATAGTACGCGGCGCTTTTGAGTATCAGGGGCAAAAATGTTCCGCCGCGTCGCGCGGCTACATACCGGCAAGCCGCTGGGAGGAGGTAAGATGCGAGCTTGCCGCGGCGATGTCAGATATAAAGGTCGGGGATCCGAGGGATTTTCGAAACTTCGTCAACGCGGTGATAGACGAGGCTTCATTTGACAACTGCATGAGATATATAAGATGCGCCAAGGAGTCTCCCGACGCCGAGGTTCTGTTTGGCGGGGACGGCGACAAGAGCGTCGGCTATTTTGTGGACCCGACGGTGATAAAGACAAGTGACCCGCATTTCATCACAATGGAGGAGGAGATATTCGGCCCGATTTTTACGCTTTATGTCTACGACGACTCGAAGTTTGACGAGGTGATGGAGATCTGCGACAATACGTCGCCTTACGCGCTTACAGGGAGCATCTTTTCAAAGGACAGGGGCGCCATCAGAAGCGCGCATAAGGCTCTTAAGTACGCGGCGGGCAACTTCTACATCAACGACAAGACGACCGGGGCCTGTATAGGCCTGCAACCGTTCGGCGGCGGCAGGGCCTCCGGCACGAACGACAAGGCCGGCAGCAAGCTTAACCTCCTGAAGTGGGTTTCGCCGAGGACCGTAAAAGAGCTTCTTGTCCCTCCAAGGGGCTTCTCCTACCCGTTCATGCAGGATAGCTGAGCGCGTTGGTTTCACAGCGCGAGCTTCGAGATAAGGGTTTATATCTGGCAAACGCCCGGCCGTGCGGTTATAATCGTATGGCCGGGCGTACTTTGTGCGGCATATTTTACTACGGAGGGGTCGAAATGGGATACGGTCATCTGGTGTTCCCCAAGGACACGCTGTTTTTGGTGACGGGGGGAGCGGGCTTCATAGGGTCCAACCTGTGCGAGGCTATTTTAAGGATGGGGTACAGGGTGCGCTGCCTCGACGACCTGTCGACCGGAAAACGCTCGAACGTCGATATTTTTGCGGACGATCCCGGCTTTACGTTCATAGAGGGCGACATAAGGGATTACAAGACATGCCTTGAGGCGGCAAGCGGTGCCGATTACGTGCTGCATCAGGCGGCGTGGGGCAGCGTGCCGCGCAGCATTGAGATGCCGATCGAGTATGAGCTGAACAATACGGCGGGGACGCTTAATATGATGGAGGCGTCCCGCAGAAGCGGTGTTGCGAAGTTCGTGTACGCGTCGTCGAGTTCGGTTTATGGCGACGAGCCCACGCTGCCTAAGGTCGAGGGGCGCGAGGGCCGTCTGCTGTCGCCATATGCCGTGACCAAGAGGACGTGCGAGGAGTACGGCAAGCTCTACTTCAGCCTCTACGGCCTTAAGACATACGGGCTCAGGTACTTTAACGTCTTCGGGCGCAGGCAGGACCCCGACGGGGCTTATGCGGCCGTGATACCGAAGTTCATCAAGCAGCTGCTTAAAGGCGAGCCTCCGACTATAAACGGCGACGGCATGCAGAGCCGCGACTTTACTTATATCGAAAACGTGATAGAGGCGAACCTTAAAGCTTGCGCCGCGCCAGACTCTGCCGCGGGCGATGTTTACAACATAGCGTACGGCGGCAGGGAGTACCTGATCGACATGTACCGCAGCCTGACGTCGGCTCTGGGAGTCGATATAGAGCCTCTGTTCGGGCCTGACCGACCCGGCGACATCAGGCACAGCAACGCCGACATAAGCAAGGCGAGGGAGAAGCTGGGTTATGACCCGGACTGGAACTTCGCCGACGGGATCCGCGAGGCCATCTCGTGGTACAGGGAGGAACTTAAGTAGCGCCGCCTTTGGCGTGAGCCGTTTGAATTTTATGAATAATTGCTCTTTGCGTTGCGCCGGCCCAAGTGGCCGGTTTTTTTGTATATTTTTACTCCGGCATGCACTATTATAGTTATCAAACATGAAAGGAGGAGTCCAAGATGGCAACTATCAATCCTATAAGCGCATCCTTGCGTATGACGGTGAACCTCGGGATGACGGATGGGAAGGCAATCGAAAAGAGCGTAAGCGTTTCAGGCATAGGGAACGCTGTTACCGCGGAGAATATCCTTGCGGTGACCGGCGCGCTTGCGGGCCTTCTTGAGTATCCCGTGACCTCGGTCAAGAAGTACGACACCGGGCTTCTGGTCGAGTAGGCGAAGTTTTGTATTTTTGACGGAAAGGGGGTGTTTTGCGGATGAAGAGCATTAAGCTTAAGTTTAAGACGGATGCGGGCAAGGATTTCGCCTTCAGCATGAACTACGCCGATCCGGCGCTGCTTGAGGAGGGGGGCTCGGCCGCCGTGCAGGCCGCGGCCGATGTGATACTGGCACAGCAGCCTTTCTCTCAGAATCTTGCGTCGTTTGAAGGGGCCGAGATGATAGACCGTACTGTGGTAGAGATACTGTAGCGTAAGCCCGTTGGCCGGGGCGGCGCCTGCCGCTCCGGCGCGGCGGCTTGCCATATTGGGCAGAAAGGGGGACGGCTATGGAGGAGTTCATGAACGGCATGCTGCAGAGCGGTTTTTCCGTTGCGGTGGCGTCCTTTCTCCTTGTCAGGATGGACAGGCGCCTTGAGGAGCTGACTAAGGCCGTCGTTCACCTTGGAGCCGTGATCGAAGGCAAGGAGGCGAGGCAGTGAGTATTTCGCCAAAGCGCGTGCTGCGCATTCTTCTTTTCGTTTTGCGCAGAGCGGGGCTGCTGAAGGGAAGTTTTAAATGAGGCTCAATGATTTCAAGCTTACGGATAATTTTAACCTGATGGAGTTTCAGTGCCCGTGCTGCCACACAGTCATGCTCTCACCCGGCCTTGCGCTGAAGCTTCAGTCGCTGAGGCTTAAGTGGGGAGGCCCTCTTATCATAAACAGCGGCTATCGCTGCGAGAGGCACAACAGGGAGGTGGGCGGAGTTGAGAGGAGCCTGCACAAGCGTGGCATGGCCGCCGACGTGAGGGTGGCGGAGAAGGACCAGCCTTGTTTTTGCGCGCTCGCCCTTGAGGCGGGTTTCGCGAGGGCGCTTCCATATGGAAAGCGCGGCTTCGTGCATCTTGAGATCGGAGAAAATTAACGGACATGGAGACTGAAAATTTTTGGGCGGACAGCGAGAACGGTGCGCTTCTGCTCTCTTACGGGCCGCTTGTGCGAAGCGTCGCGCGCAGGTATTCGGGGCGCGGGGCCGAGTACGAGGACCTTATACAGGAGGGTTACTTAGCCCTTATGAGCCTTATTCCAAAGTGCCGAGACAGAAGCTGGCTGCCGCTTTTTTTAAGGAACCACCTTCCGGGGTACGTGCGCGCGGCGGCCGGCAGGCTCAGGAAAAGCGCCGCTTTCTGCACTGTGGCGCTTGAGGACGTGGAGGAAGTGCTGTGCGAGGACAAGAGCGCGTTTCAAAGGGGCGAGTGCGAGCTTTACGATCTGCTGCGCGGCGTGCTTACGAACGAGGAGCTTGACATCACGCAGGCTCTGATGGAGGGCTTCAGCCAGAAGGAGATAGGGGAGGCGCTTGGCATAACGCAGCAGGCTGTAAGCGCGCGGGTCAGGTGCATCAGGGACAAGCTGAAACCGATAGTGCGCGATATGTGAAAGGCAAAACGGCGGGACCCCGCATGGGATCCCGCCGTTTCAGTCATTCGCGTTTTTTTCTTCTGATAACGGACTTAAGCGCGCCTAGGTCTGACGCTACGGCGCCCTTCAAATAGCCTATCTTGGAGGCCGTATCGGGGTCTGCGGACGATACGCGCATGAAGTGCCTTATAAACGCGGCGAATATGCCGATGAAGATCCCAAGCAGAGTCGCCAGCACGACTATCTTCTTGCGCTGCGGGTAGCTTCTTATCTCAGGCTTCGTTGGCGGGCTCAGCACCTGTATCACAAGCGGCTCCTGCGACTCCCTGATCTTGGCCGACTCGTACTGTTGCAGCAGTATCTGAAACAGGCTCTCCCTGAACTTGTACTCGCGGAAGAGGTCGGCGTACTCGGCCGAGGCCTCGGGAAGGCGCGAGAGCCCAACGCCTGAGAGCGGTTTTGTGCCTGCGCTTGCCCTGTTTTCTTCGAACTGTTTTTTAATCGCGGCGTACTCGGCCTCAAGCCTCTTTATCTGAGGGTTGGCCTCCGTCGCGAAGCGGCGCGCCGACTTGAGCTCTATCTCCTTTGCGACGACGCGCGCCTGAAGCGACGAGAGTGCGGCTAGGTCGGACGGGGCGCCGCCTAGTCCCATCATGCCCGTCTTTTTCTGGTACGCTATGAAATCCCTCTCGGCCTTCATGAGATCTTCGCCGCTCTGTTTGATCTGGCCTTCAAGGAATAGCCTCTGCTGCGCCGACGGCGTAACTGCTATGTTCTGCATCACGCCGAGCGTCTCCTCAAACACGGCCCCGGCGAGCTTCATGGCCATATCGGGCGATGTGTCGCTCACGGATACGGATATTATGCTTGTTTTCTTGTCTGCCGCGGACTGTATGTTGTCAGACAGCGACGCGCGAACGCGGGTCCTGAGCTTTGGCTCGCCGGGCTCAGGCAGGGCGGCGCGCAAAAGCCTTGAGATCATGCCTTCTGCCTGCCTGTTTTGCAGGTCAAACCTGTCTATAATGCGGTCGAGCACGGAGTTGCTCTTCGTGATGCCGACTATGGTGTCGGCTGTGGTGGCCCCTATGCCTCCTGCGAGCTCTCCAAGCCCGGATGCCGCAAGCATAGCCGCTGCCCCGGACTTTGCGCCGCCGTCCGGCGGCATTATCTGTACCGTGCTTTTGTATATGGGCGTTGCAAGCAGCGTGTATATTATTGCAACGGCCGCGAATAACACGGTGACTTTTGCTATAAAGCGCCTCTCCTCTGCCATGATGACGAGAAGGTCAAGCAGCGAGACCTCGTATGCCGCGCCTTCTTCCGGTCCGCGTTTTTTATCCGTCATGCCGTCAGTCGTTGAACACATAGTCTATCGCCGCCACTCCTACGACCATTTTGTAAAGTATGTCTACGATGTCCGTCGCGTTGCGCAGGCTCGGCGTGAACGTAAGCTTCTCGGGGACTACGACGAAGTCCCCCTCCTCGAGCGTGCGCGGCTTATTGCCGCTGAATGCCCTGACGGTCGAGCCGTCGGCCTTGAGTATGTAGGTCCTTTTGGGGTTGGCCGTCGGATTGTAGCCTCCGGCCTGTTTTATGTACTCCGTGAACGGGCTGCCCGCGCGGTAGACGAACGCCGACGGAGTCAGCACCGAGCCTATTACCTGCACTGTGCCGGGCCTGTCTGGGATGTGAAGCCGGTCCCCCTCCTGGAGCTCTATGTCGTACGCGCTGCCTTTTATCAGCTTTATGTCCTTGGGCAGCGATATCACGAGCCTTCCCGAGGCCTTCAGGTTCTTAAGGGTGTCGATGTACTTCTCCTTCTGGGTCACGCTGGCCTGGGCGAACGTGACGTCCTGCTGCTTCACCGCGGTCGATATCGCCTGGTTCGCGGCGGCCATGACCTCCCGCTCGAGCTTTGCCACCATCTCGTCGATGTTCTTCTGCTGTTCCGCTCTGATGCTCTCGCGTATGAACACGGCGCCGCGCAAAAACGCGTCCTGCGCGAAGCCGCCCGCGCGCTCTATGAGCGATGAAAGCCGCTCTCCGCGTTTTACGGCGTAGCTGCCGGGGTAGAGCACGCGCCCCGTTATCGTAGCGCTTCTGTAGATGTTCCAGTCAGGCACCGTCCGCACGAAGAAGTAGTCGTCGCGCCGGAGCGTTATCGGGTTACCGTTCATAATGTCCCCAAGGCGCACCATTGAACGCGTAGTGACCGGGCCTTCGGGGCTCACCGTGACGCGCGTGAGCTCCCCCTCGTCAGCCGCGGTGTACATGAGGCCGCCCGCCCTCTTGATGACGTCGGCAAGAGTTGTGACGCCCTCAACTATAGCGTAGACTCCGGGCTGGACCACGGCGCCCGCGAGCCTCACCGTGAACGCGCCGCCCGGGACGGCGAACAGTTTCACGAGGTCGCCGTCAAATATGGGCTGGTTTTTCGCCGCAGGCGAAGCTATGTCCGTCTCAAACGCAGTCCTGTATGAGTTGTCCACTACGCGCACCACCTGCACGCGCCCCTTGTACGCGCCGGATGTCAGCCCTCCCGCAAGCTCTATCAGGCCGCCGACAGTCTTTTCCTTGTCGGTCAGCTCGTATATGGCGGGCCTTTTCACGTTGCCGGCGGCCGCCGCAAGCGCGCCTACCGTCGGGATGAAGACGATGTCGCCGTCCGCAAGCCGGACGTCCCCTTTCCTGTCGCCCCTTAAGAGTATGTCATAGGCGTCGAACCTGGCTATTGACCTGCCGCCTCTTTTCAGCTCGATGGCGCGCATAGAGCCCGAGAGGGCGGGCCCTCCGGCCTGGGAGAGCACGTCCACCAGCGTAGCCATCGAGGACACGGCGTACGCGCCCGGCCTTGCCGCGTGCCCCGTCACATAGACGGTTATCGTGTGCAGCCTGCCCATAGTCACGTTTATCTCAAAATCGGTGAATATCCTGCGGTACGCGTTTTCCACGGCCTTCTCAAGCTGTCCGAACGTGAGGCCTGCCGCCGTGATGGTGCCGGCCTGCGGCAGGTTGAGCGTGCCGTCCCTGTCGACGTATACGCTGGCGCGTATCTCGCTGTACCCCCAAAGGTTTATCCGAACCTCGTCCCCCGGGGCCACAACATAGTTCGGCCCCACGGGCGCCAAAACAAGCGAATCGGTCCTGGCCCTCGCGAAGAAGTCCGAGCCGAACCTGCGCAGCCTCTCGCGCAGGTTGTTGAACATACTGCTGCCCGTCACTTCCCTTGGGTCAAGCCTTGGGGATGTCTGCACCTCGGTGCCCAGCGCGGGGCTTGGGCCCAGCTTATGTTTATCGTCATCAGGAGCCTTTTCCGTGACGGTTGTGGAGTCGGGCTCGGTCGAGGCCTGGTCCGTTATCTCTGGGAAGTTCTGCTGTGGTTCGCCGCTTCCCTGTCCCGTGTCAGCGTCAGCGTTGCCGCCAAAGCCGCTTCCGTCCTGGTTGACGAATATATCGCCCTGTCCTGAATCGGCCCCGGAACCTGAGAAGTAACCCGGCGCCTGAGCCGCGGCCTGCGCGTATGCGGGATGCGAAGGCGCGCCTGAAAGGAATAGCCCCAAGAGCAGGGCTGCTGCTGCGATGCGGTTTAACATTTCATAAAGACCCCCTGAAAAGGCATATCGTAATGCTTATGTGTTTATACGAAAGGACTAAGGTATTATATGCAAATAACAAAAAATAGACAATGCGAAATGTTTCGCTATGCCTTAAGCCGGCAATGACGCCGCAATCCCCGTTAATTTTCGGCGCTGCCGCCATCGCCGTAATCAGGCGTACCGAAAATGCGGTCGAATATGCCGTGAGTCTTTGCGTGCGGGTCCTCGGGCTTTTGGGCTGCGTCAATATCATCAAGCAGGTGCTCCATAAGGCGCGGCAGCTCCTGTCCGAGCCTGTCGGGGCGAAGCTGCCCCAGCAGCTTTTCAGGCGGCATCCACGCGCCGGGCATGACGCCCGCAAAGAGCCTGAACGTTGAAAGCAGCGTGAACTCCTCGTCCCAGCTTGAGGCAAGCGGAAGGCCGCTGTCCTCGGGCAAAAGCGGTATATGCAGTATCATGCCGGCGTCGGTGTAGCTTTTGCCGGACGTCTTCCTGTCCGTGTCGGTGAAGTAGAAGCCGACGGACGTGTCGTCCCAGCTGCGCACCGCATCCAGCCGCCATCCTTTGTCCCCGTCCGCGAACTTACCGTACCTTGCGGTTATGTCGGCGTCGTACTCAGCGTCGTGATAGCCTCCCTCGGCCCAGTACGCGGCGCGCCAGTCGTTGTCGCCGTTCTCGGGTATGTAATAGGCGCGCCCGTTATAGTAGTCGCGCCTGTAGTCGGCAAGCCCTGCGAAGGAATTGAAGTCGCGTTCCTTGAAGACGGACGCGCGGGCGCCGGCCCAGAAGGGGGATCTCTTTGCGTAAAGGCGCCCCCAGAAGTTGCCTCCGAAGTAGTTTCTGTCTATCCAGCCCGCTTCGCCTAAAAACCACAGGTTCGAGTCTGCCTTGTACGCATAGCTCAGCACGCCCTGCCAGATGCGCGTCTCGTCGTTGATCTCGGGCTGCCACCATATGTCTATGTCGTTCACAAGAGGCTTGCGCACCTTGAGGTACGCCTCCCACCCGTTGGACGAGCGCAGGCGGCCTATGACGTCGAGGTCTGTGCGCGACATGTACGCGTCGTCCAGGGTCCTGTCTATCCTTGGCTCGTATGCGATCTCGGCCCGTATCTCAGCTCGCCCGTTTTCGATGCTTGCCCCCGGTCCTGCGACAGCCTCCCACTCTTCGCCGGGTTTCGTCCCGTATCTGGTCTTAGGAGCCCATGATATAGACGCCTCGCGCATGTCGTAGGCCTCAAGTTTGCGCATGCGCACGAGCGCAAGCTGTTCCGTGCCCATCTCTATGCGCGAAACGGGATTTCCGCGCACCATTGGGGAGCACGAAAAGAGCTGCGTGTCCCACGGTATCATATGGGACGCAAGTATTATTACGCGCGCCGTGCCTTCCGCCTGCGACGAATAGCCTATGTTCTCAAACGCCACGTGAACCTTGCGGTTGCCGGCCATGACGACGACGTTGCGAAGGCCGAAGCCTTTTTTCGCAAGCTCCTTCTGAAGGGATGACGCCATCTCGTCTATGTCGGTGCTCTCCCAGTCATTCCCCGACGGTTCGGGCGCGGATGCCTTCTTCACGCGGCCGAAAAGCGGTTTGGTCAGGTCGAACTCATATCCGACCGAAAAACAGAGCTCCTCGCCGCGCTGGTAGCTCAGGCTGCCGTCAATGCCCCACGGGCTTTTGAGCGCTACGCCGAAGTTGTACTTCTCCTTAGCGGGCCCAGGGTGCAAAAAGACGCCCGAAGCCACGTCCTGCTCGTAGTCGAGAGGGCTGTACTCGGCTTTGAACGCGAGCCAGTCGAGAGGCTCGTACGAAATCCCGCAGAAAAAGCCGTTGTACGCGTCCGTCGCATACCCCACGGTGAGCGCGATGTTCTCATGCCGCCACGTGCCCGCCGCGAAGTACGCCTTGCGTATTTCCGTCCCCATCATGTCAACGACGCCCGCGGCCACGGAAGGAATCAGGCCGCGCTGTTTCAAAAGCAGCAGTTTGAGGTCCATGGCCTTGTCCTTGTATCGGCCGTACCCGTCGCTTATTACGCGTCCGCGCTCAAACTCGGTGAGCCTGACGTTGAACTCAAACCATGGGAAGAGCCCTATGTCTGATCCCCAGTTGCGGTACGGGTAGAAGTCGTTGTAATATACGCGGCCCGCGCCGTCCTGCGGCATCTCTGCGCTGGGATACTCCCAAAGGCCGACAAGCCCCGCATTTGAATATGTTACGGCAAACGCGGGGGCGGTTTTGCAGGCGCCCGAGCATATGAAGAGGGTCAGTACAGACGCGTAAAGCAGTCTTTTAATTTTTTTCACTTTTGTCCTCCGGCCTCGGCGATTGATTAAGAGCACGCCGCATATTATACCAAAATTAAAGGGCGTGGGTGTGTCTTGACCGGGCAAGAAAAGCCCCTCGGGGGATTCCCGAGGGGCGGATGTGGCGTTAACGCGCGTACCTTATTTCCTGCCGCGCAGGCAGACAAGAGGCGCCGCTGCCAAGAGCAGCAACCCGGCGAACCCTGCGTTGCATCCGCTGCTTCCGCCGGAGGAGGATACCGTCTTTGCCTCGGCTATTATCACGTCGTTTGACGAGTCGTTTGACGAGAAGAAGTCGCCCGGATTGTCCAGCGTGAACGACAGCTCCGCTTTGTTTTCGTCAAGCGTCGCGGGGAAGTAGTAATAATCGCCTGACGTACTGTATTCTGCTTCGTCTTTTGCCTTTATGAACGCGTAGAGGTGCGTCTTGGCGCCGTCCGTCGGATAATTTTTGAGTGTTACATCAGCTGATACAGGCTCGACTTGGCCAACCAAGGCTTTTTTGCCGCTAAACACCAGCTCCTCGGTGTGCAGAGTTATCCTGACTGCTGTCTGTACTGATATCCTGTTTATTGAGGCGTCCGGCAGGTGTATTTTGTCCGCGGTGAAGTCGCCTGGCGCAGATGGAAGCGGTGTCACAGCATCAACCGAAACAGGGATGCCTGCTGATATCACGATGTCCGCGGGGGTCGGTTCATACGTTACGGCCGGCGTGGGGTCAACTGTTGCCTTCGGGTTGACGTGTCCGGCCTCTTGGGCAACCGCGCAGGAGGCGAAAGAAAGAAGCGCTGCTATGCATGCCAATAAAACGATGTGCCTGAATCTCATCGGTTCATCTCTCCTCTTTTTATAGTATATTGTGCTGTGAAGCTGATCATCAGCTTCGTATAAACTTAAACTGAGGACCATATTAACGATATTTGTCTGCTAAGTCAACTATTTAATTTAATGCCACGCAGGCAAACCTGTGCCAAAAGTCCAGCTGGCCCGGCGGCACTTGCGCCCGCGCCGATCGGCTCTTATAATAATGAGGTTGCGCGTTGTCGCGCATATATATAAGGAAGTTTTTGATCCACAGCGGGGCCTATTCAATCCACAGGAGGGCGCATTTATGGCAAACGACTACAAAGACACGCTGTTTCTGCCTCAGACATCATTTCCTATGAGGGCAAACCTCTCGCAGCGCGAACCCGAGATACTGAAGTTCTGGTACGACATCGACCTTTACGGGAAGCTTAAGGATAAAAACAGGGGCAAGACCTCGTTCATCCTCCACGACGGGCCGCCGTACGCCAACGCGAGCATCCATATAGGGACGGCTACGAACAAGATCCTGAAGGACTTCGTCGTGAAGTACAAGTGGCAGCGCGGATATTTTGCGCCTTACGTCCCAGGCTACGACACACACGGGCTCCCCATAGAGCTTAAGGTGCTCAAGGAGCAGGGGATAGACAGAGATGAGATAGACCCTGTCGAATTGCGCGAGAAGTGCGCGGCATACGCCAAAAGCTTCGCCGGTGTGCAGACCGGGCAGTTCAAGCGCCTCGGCGTCATCGGGGACTGGGATCACCCATATATGACGCTTGTCCCTGCCTACGAGGCGACTCAGATTGAGGGCTTCGCGGACATGGTGGAGAAGGGTTACGTATACAAGGGGCGCAAGGCGATCTACTGGTGCACAGACTGCCAGACGGCGCTTGCGGCGGCGGAGATAGAGTACTCGGACGAGGTGTCCCCTTCGATCTTCGTGGCCTATAGCTTCACTGATGCCGGACATGTGTTCCCGGAGCTTAAAGGGCGTGACGTCGACGTCATAATATGGACGACCACGCCGTGGACGCTGCCGGCCTCAATGGCGGTGGCGGTGCACCCGCGCTTTGACTACGCCGTTTACCGCGTTGGCGATAAGTATTACCTCATAGCGCAGGGGCTTAAGGCCGAGACCGAGAGGGCAACAGGCCTTGTGCTGGGGGAGCCGCTCTTTGAGTGCAAGGGGGCTGACCTTGAAAACAGCAGGGTGAGGCATCCGTTCTACGACAGAGAGGTCCCGATCGTTTTGGCCGAGTATGTCACGCTTGAGTCAGGCACAGGGTGCGTGCATACGGCTCCGGGACACGGGACCGAGGACTACGAGACGGGCGTCCGCTACGGGCTCGAGGTGTACAACCCCGTTGACGAGACCGGACATTACTACGCAGACACTCCGATATTCGGCGGCATGTCGCTTGCCGAGGGTGAGAAGAAGATCTTCGAGATGCTGTCGGAATCGAAGCGGCTTCTCGGTGCGCAGAAGATAACGCACTCGTATCCGCACTGCTGGCGCTGCAAGAAGCCCGTCATATTCCGCGCCACCGAACAGTGGTTCGTCTCCGTGGCGGATTTCAGGGACCAGGCGCTTAAGTGCATAGACGAGGTCAGATGGATACCTGACTGGGGCAAGGAGCGCATATCAAACATGGTACGCGACAGGTCGGATTGGTGCATAAGCCGGCAGAGAACATGGGGCGTGCCCATACCGGCCTTTTACTGCGAGGACTGCGGCGAGGTCATACTGACTAAGGACAGGATACTCAAGGTCGCCGAAAAGATACGCGCCTATGGCAGCAACTGCTGGTGGACGATGACGCCGGAGGAACTTGCGGGCGAGCTTGCGTTCTGCCCGAAGTGCGGCGGCAGGCGTCTTCGCAAGGATACGGACATAATGGACGTATGGTTCGACTCCGGTTCAAGCCACGCCGCTGTTCTTGAGAACTGGGAGGACCTTCGCTGGCCTGCCGATCTGTACCTCGAGGGCAGCGACCAGCACCGCGGATGGTTCCAGACGTCGCTGCTCAACAGCGTCGCGACGCGCGGCAAGGCGCCTTACAGGATGGTGCTCACGCACGGCTTCATCATGGCCGGGGACGGCAGAAAGATGTCCAAGTCGCTCGGCAACGCGATGACGCCGGAAAAGATAATAGACAAGAACGGAGCCGACATACTGCGGCTCTGGGTAGCGTCCTCCGACTACAGAGGGGATGTGCGCATATCGCAGGAGATATTTGATAACCTGGTGGAGCTGTATCGCCGAATACGCAACACCGCGCGCTTCCTTCTGGCAAACCTCAAAGGGTTTGATCCCGCGTCGGACTCGCTGCCGCACGCAGACCTTTCTCCTATAGACTGCTACATCCTGACGAAGCTCGAGAGGCTGCGCTCACGCGTGACGGCCGGGTTCGACGAGTACGAATTCCATCAGCCGATGACGCTTATACATCAGTTTTGCGACAATGAACTGAGCTCGTTCTATATAGACGTGAGCAAAGACAAGCTTTACGCGGATGCGGAGCACGCGCGCGTCCGCCGCTCCATACGCACCGTGATGTGGGAGACGCTGTGCGCAGTCACGAGGATGATGTCGCCGGTGTTGTCCTACACGGCGGAGGAGATATGGCAGAACATGCGCGAGATGGACCCGTCGCTGCCGGAGAGCGTATTCCTGTCTGACTGGCCCGGTGTCTTAAACGAAGGGGTTGACCCGTCGACAGAGGACCTGTGGGACAGCGTCATAGACGCAAGGCAGGGCGTGCTGCGAGGGCTTGAGGCCGCACGCAGGCTCGGCGTGATAGGGCATCCTCTTGACGCCGAAGTACAGATAAAGCTGGGCGAACGTTACGCTAAGCTCGCCGGCCTCATAGACGAAGAGACATGGGAAAACGTGCTGATAGTCTCGTCATGCTCCACGGTGGACGATGTGCGTGCCGAAGTCGTCCATGAAGACGAGACGACGGGGCTGACGGTAGGCGTGAGCAGGTCTTCGGACGAGAAGTGCCCGCGCTGCTGGAAGAGGCGCCCCGAGGTCGCGGCAGAAGGTCTTTGCCGCCGCTGCCGAGATGTGCTCGAAGAGCAGCGAAGGGGATAGCGGGGCCCAGAATATATCGTTCGCCGTGTCCGCCGAAATGGAAGGACATCGGCTTGATTTCGTGGTCTCGCGCGAGCTTGGGCTGAGCAGGGGGTTTGCGCAGAGGCTTGTTAAGGACGGACGCGTTTCGCTGTCGCCGGATAGGCGCGTGAAGCCGTCCGTCAAAGTTTTTTCCGGAGAATCCGTCGAAGTGTCCATGCCGCCCGTCGAGTCCCTCGAGCTTGAACCCGAGGACGTCCCGTTTGACGTGGTCTGGTGCGACGACGACATCATAGTCGTAAACAAGCCTGCCGGCCTCGTCGTGCACCCGGCTCCCGGACATTGGAGGGGAACGCTCGTACACGGGCTCCTTTACAGGTTTCCCGAGATGGGGATACTGAACGGCGTAAGGAGGCCCGGGATAGTGCACAGGCTTGACGCCACTACGTCCGGCCTCATGGTGGTCGCCAGGAGCGGACTTGCGCAGGAGGGGCTTTTCAGGGAGTTCAAGTCGCGCAGGGTGGTAAAGGAGTACCTCGCCATGTGCTGGGGCACGCCGCCGGCGCCTGAAGGCGAGATACGATATCCCATAGGCAGGGATCCGTACAACAGGCTGAGGATGGCCGTAACAGAGGACGGCAGGGAGGCCAGAACAGACTACAGGGTGCTTTGGAGCAGAAACGGCTTCTCGTTCGTCATGTGCCGGCTTCATACCGGCAGGACGCATCAGGTGCGCGTGCACATGAGCGCCATAAACTGCCCGCTTGTGGGCGACAGGCTCTACGCGCCGTCTAAGAAGTCGCCGCTTGACGAAAAGACGATCTTCCTGCACGCGTGGAAGCTCTCGTTCGCGCATCCAAGAAGCGGGCAGAGGATGTCATTTTGCGCGCCGCTGCCTTTTGAACTGCTATGTTTCCTTAAATCCATATATTAAACTATACTTAAACTATAATTATGCCATAACAATCGGTCAGGGGTGTTGCCAATGTTCTTAAGAGGCGCTTCGGATGTTCTCTACGAAAGGGATTCAGCCCCATCCTTCAGGATCGACGCGTATGTCGCGCATGTGCGCGGCATGCTTCCGTCCCTTGACGAGTCCGATTCGTGGATACGATCGGGTTTGCGCATCCCGAAAGAGTTCAAGGACGCGATATCCTCTTACAGGCTTTTAGGCAGCTGTGTGCCCGACGGCCGCGCGCGCATCGAGGCGCTGCTTGTCAAGACGCAGGCAGGGGTCGGCATAGAGGCCGCCTCGCAGCCGGCGGTCGCGTTCGTGCGCCGCCACCTGTTCGAGGAGCCGGCCGACGCCGCCTTCGTGGCTCTCACAACTACGACGGGCGAGGGTGCGAACCTTTACTTCATCAGGTCCCCGCGCATATCCGAGCCCGCGATGCCTGACGATATGCTCAAATACATGTGCGACTCGGCCATAAAGCACTACCTGAGCAGGAAGTGCGGCATACCGCTTGACGCGGTCGGCGGCTACATGTCATCCTCACGCCTTTTGTTTGACGACAGCCTGATTCGCGCAAAGGCGAAGGAGATAGACAGGGCGCTTGGCGATCTTAAGTTCTGCGACATAGCGTCCGGCACGGGCCGTGTGGTCATGAGCATGGCCGACAGCGTGGTCTCGCTCAGGCGCCGCGTCTGCCGCATATTCTCCTCCTCTGACCGCCGCGAAAACACGTTTTTATCCCACTTCATTAAAAATTCTCTGTACGCGACCGACTGCGACGCCGGCGCCATCGAGGCTCTCAAGGCGGAGCTTTCGGTCAGGCTCGGCGCCAGGTACGACGGCAACGGCCGCCTGCCGTGGGGCAGCATACTCACGGACGATCTGTTCAAAGAGGAGCGCTTTGACATCGTGGCCACGAATCCGCCGCACGTAAGGCTCGAACAGTTCTCCGAGGCGAGGGAGCTGCTTAGGGGCTACGCGTCATACGGCACCGCCGCCGACCTCTACTGTTACTATGCCGAGAGGGCGTTCTCGTGCGCAGAACATGGGGGCGTCGTCTCTCTGCTTATGTCAAACAGGTGGATGAGATCCGATTACGGCGCGAAGCTGCGCGCTTTCCTGTCAGAGCGAAACGTCACGGATATAGTCGACTATGGCGACATAGGCTCAGTCGCCGGCACAGTTATCCCGATGTGCGTCGTCACCGCCGCGAACGAGCCGCCATGCGGCTCCGTGCGTGTGACTGCCGTTGACGACGCGAGGTATGGCAACCTCTGCGATTTTTCAGAGGAGAGGTCTGTGCGTTTTACGCGCGCGGCGCTTGGGAGCGGCAAGTGGGTCTTCGAGCCCGACGGCATAGGCACGCTGGTCAAAAAGATTGAAGCGGCGGGGAAGCCGCTTGAGGAGTTCGCAGGCGCCTCCCTGTGCCGCGGCATACTGACCGGGCTCAACGAGGCGTTTGTCGTGGACGAAAAGACCGCGCGCGAGCTTGGCGCGGGCGGCGAAAGCAAAGATGTCCTGCGCCCGTTTTACACAGGGAGGGACGTCAGACGATACGCCGCGCGCTATGTGAGAAAGAGACTGATATTCATACCCAAGGGCCTCACTGACGCAAAGCGCGGCGAAACGCAGCCGTGGGAGTGGTTCTCGTCGGCCTATCCCAAAATCGCGGCGCACCTTGGCAAATACAGCGAAAAGGCCGCCAGGCGCAGGGATAAGGGGGATTACTGGTGGGAGCTGCGCTCTTGCTCGTACATTGACAAATTCGAAGCGCCGAAGATCGTGTGCCCGATGATAGTCCGCAGATCCTCCGCCGCGCTTGTGGAAGCCGGCATCCTCTCAAACGACAAGACTGTCGTCGTGCCGTGCGCGAGCTTTTACCTGTTAGGTCTGCTCAATTCGAGCGTGGCCGACTTCTTCTTCAGGAGAAAGTCTCCCTCTAAGCTCTTAAACGGCTACTATGAGCTCAGGCCGCCGGTTTTGGCGTCGTTTCCAGTGCCGTCAGCCGACGCGTGCGGCTCGGCGCGCGAGCTTTACCGCACTGTCGAGGAATGCGCCCGGCTGCTGTTTGAGATCTCATCGCAGCCTGAAGGTGTTTTGCGCGAATCGCGCCCGCGCGCGGACTCGCTCCAAAAGGAGCTTAACGCCGCCGTATCCGGGCTATACGGCCTGTCTGTGCGCGAGGTGTCGCTTGTCGATAATTATTGAGACGCAATCTCTGTCCACAACGCGCAAAAATTATGTTATACTATCGCAGTTTCGGGATGTAGCGCAGCCTGGTTAGCGCACCTGCTTTGGGAGCAGGGGGTCGTCGGTTCGAATCCGACCATCCCGACCAGGATATCATAAGTTCCCCGGGTTTTTAGCCCCGGGGAACTTTTTTAAAGCCGGCGCGGCGTGAGATCTGTTTGCGCGCGGAATGGCTCTGCTGTAAGATATCCGGATCTCACGCGCAAAGGATGATGTCATGCGATCGCTGTGCTTCAAATCTGAGGTTTTTATAAATTTCGGTGCGGAGGCTGTACTGTGAAGCGCGTGCGCTGGGACGTCCTCGCTCCGTGCCTTGTGGTCGCCGCCGCCTCGTGCTGGGGCATGATAGGCTTTTTCTCGCGTGGGCTGTCTGACGCCGGGCTCGGTCCGCTTCAGATAGCCGAGGTACGGTGCGTGATAGCGGCCGCGGCGCTTCTTTTGGTCTGCCTCGCTTTGGGAAAGGAGCACCTTAGGATACGGCTGCGCGACATTTGGCTCTTTTTGGGTACCGGCGTTTGCAGCATAGCTTTCTTCAATATCTGTTTTTTCGCCTGCATAGAGCGCAGCACGCTCTCCGTGGCCTGTACGCTTCTTTATACCTCCCCGTGCTTCATAGTGCTGATGTCGTGCCTTCTGTTCCGTGAGGAGTTCACGCCGCGCAAGGCGGCGTCCATACTGTTTGCGTTCACCGGATGCACGTTCATTACGGGGATCATAAGCGAGGCGCCGGGCCTTTCTGTTTCGGCGCAGGCGCTTGCCTTCGGCCTCTGTTCCGGGTTCTGCTACGCGCTTTACAGCATAATAGGAAGGTACATTCTGAGAAGATATGATTGGCTCACCACGATCACGTACACTTTTCTGTTCGCTGCCCTGGCCCTGCTTCCTTTCTGCGCGCCGGCCGAGCTGACGCATACGCTGATAAAGGGCAAGGCCGCGCTTGTTAACGCGCTGCTGCTAGGCCTGCTGTCGACGATGCTGCCGTTTATCCTCTACACTAACGGGCTGAAGCACATGGACACGGGCAAGGCGGCGCTGCTTACGTTCGTCGAGCCCATGGTGGCGACTTTCATAAGCGCGGCGATATTCAAGGAGGTTTTTTCGGCTAACAACGCCATTGGAGCGGCGCTGATAGTGCTTTCTATCGTGGTCCTGAACAGCCCGCTCCCGTCTTTTATGAAAAACCGCGGCGGCAAAGACGCGTGATGCGCCGCCGATAGCGCGGGCAAGGTTTTTTCTGCCGCGCCGTTTGTTTTGATACAGAGGACAGGCCGCGCCTATTTTAGCGCGGCCTGTCCTGTCGGCCTGTTGAGTGACGATATATTCAGCGTGCCGTAATGCCTAAGAGTTCGCCACTTTTGATGAAATCGTGCGCGCGCTCGATATCCGGAGCTATGGGCCTGTCGTTGCGATAGAGCGGCACATATTTGCGGAACGTGTCGAAGGCGAGCTTTGTCCCTTTGCCGAGGCGAATATTGCCCCTGTTTATCCTCAGGTCGATCGCCTGGCACGCGTGGATCATCTCCATGCCGTATATGTACGCCAGGTCGTCTGTTGCCCTGCGCAGCTTCTGCACGGCCAGCGGCGTGTTGTTCGCGTGATCCTCTATCTCGCCCGCGAGCGGCATGAAGTCCGCGGAGCAGGGGTTTGAGAGTAAGCGGATCTCAGTGTCAAGCATCGAGTAAGACTTCTGGAACGCGCCGAAGCAGTGCGACTCGCCTCCGTCGTGGCTTAGGAAGCGGGACAGCCCGGTTATGTCGGGGTCGCACATCTTTATCATCCTGTAGCAGGACATGCGCGATACATGGCAGAGCACGACGCCTAGCATCTCAAACGCCGCGGCAAGCGACGTGGTTTCGAAGTTCGAGACTGATATCATGCGCCTCTCGTTTACCAGGACGCACGGGTTGTCGTCGCTGCTGTTCATCTGTATCAGCATAAGTTCGCGCGTGTACTCGAGCGCGTCGCGCAGCGAGCCGTTCACATGGACGCCTCCGCGGAAGCAGAGCGGATCCTGTACCGGTTTCTTGGGGTCGGGGTCGTAGATGTAGCTCCCCTCTATAAGTTTCCTTACGTTCGCCGCGCTTTCCTGCTGCCCTTTGAGCTTGCGCGCGGCTAGCCCGGACGGGTCAAGCGGAGATGTGTTGCCGTTGATCCCCTCAAGCGACGCCGCGTATACCGCGTCTCCCATGTCCGCCATGTCGCTGAGCCGCTTTAAGAGGAGCGCACCCTGTCCGGCCGAGAACGCGTTGCTGCTCACTATTGCAAGCCCGTCCTTTGGCCCAAGCACGACGGGCTCCAGCCCAGCCTTCCTGTGCGCCTCGATCGACGGCATGCGGACCCCTTCGAAATCGACCGGGCCCTCTCCTATCATGGCAAGACCTATGTGTGAGAGCACGGCTATGTCGCCCTCTCCAACGGAGCCCCTTTCAGGGACAACGGGGTGGATGCCCGCGTTAAGCATCTCGGCGTAGCGGCGCGCTATAGCGGGCTGAATGCCGGTGCATCCCAGCAGAAGACAGTTGAGCCTTATAGCCATGGCGGCTCGCACTTCTTCCTCTGACGCCTCGGGCGCTATCCCTATCGAATGCGAGTATATAAGCTTGCGGTTGAAGTCCTCGAAGAACTCTTTTGCCACTTTGTGGTCCTTGTTCCAGCCGACTCCGGTGTTGAAGCCGTAGACCGGGACATCCTCGTCTACCAGGTCGTAGACGAGCTTTCTTGACGCCTCAAGCCGCGCGTCAGCCTCTGGGTCTATCTCAACCGGAGCCCTTTTCACCGCTATGGCCCAGAGTTTGTCCAGATCAAGGTCATTGCCGGTCAGCACTACTTTTTCCATGTTTGCCTCATTCCTCTCACGAAACGCCGTCTATTCCTCAACCTTGTCGACGAAGAACACCTTCACGAAGGCTACTACCTGTATTGCGAATATGAAGAGAACGACGAACCCTGCCGCGGCCGCAAGGGATTTGACGCCGTCGACTCCCTGCGCCCCGCCGCCGTAAGCCGCCATTATTACCGCTATTATACCCACCGATATGCCCCAGAGGGCCTTAAGCTTAGCGGGTGGCTCCGTCCCTATCGGGACGTCCCTCACGCACATCGAGCCTATGTTGGTAAGCGTAGCGTCAGCGCAGGTTATGAACGACGCCAGTATTATGAGTATGTTGACGGGGATGACTACGATCCCCAGGCCGAACGGCAGATGCTTCAGAAATTCCCAAAGTGCCATGACTGCGCCGCCGCTGTTGATGGCGCCTACCAAATCAGCTGCGTGCGTCATTTGCATGTGGATGGCGCTGCCTCCCCATATCGAGAACCATATGATGCCGAACACGGATGGGAGTATCCAGTTGACTATCATATACTCGCGCACGGTCCTGCCGTATGAGAGTATCGCCAGGAATATCCCCGTGACGGGCGCGTATCCCACCCAGAAAGCCCAGTCAAACAGCGTCCAGGAGCGCGTCAGCGCTTCGCCGCCTATGTCTATCGGGTCAAGCCCCCAGAGCCAGAAGTTGTGCATCCAGTCGGCAAGCCCGGCCGTGCCGATGCGGAGAATGAAGAGCGTCGGGCCGGTCAGGAGAAGGAGCGCGAGTATAGCGTAGTAGAACCAGGCGTTTAAATTTCCTATAACCTTGAGCCCCTTGTCGATGCCAACGTATGACGAGAACGTGAACGTGAAGATGATGAGCGCGCCCAGGCCTATGAACAGGGGGAGACTCTCCTGTATGCCGTAGGCGCCCTTAAGCCCTGTTATCACAAGCGTTATGCACATCGTAAGGCCGGTCGCCAGGCCGATGGTGAGCGCCAGCATGGAGAGCGTGTCTATGACGGCGGACGACGCCCTGGTCGCGACGCGGTCTCCGAAGAGCGGCTTTAGCGTTGCCGTTACTGTCAGACTGTCCTTCTTGTGGTAGTAGATGTAGGACACGAGCAGCCCGCACAGCGCGTATATCGCGTAGGGGACGAACGTCCAGTTGTAGAAACAGCGGGCCATAGCGAAGATCGCGGCCTGAGGAGTCCCGGCCGTTATCCCGAGCTGATTGAGCTCGCCCCATACGTTTCCGTAGTAGATCAGAGGCTCGTTGACGCCCCATGTGACTATCCCCGTGGCTATCCCGCCCGTGAGCGTCATGGCAAACCACGTCCAGAAGCCATACTTTGGCTTCGCGTCGCGGCCGCCTATCCTCATCTTGCCGAGCTTTGAGAAAGTGGCGATGACAACCAGCACGACGCTTGCCATGATCGAGATCTGATATAGCCACCCGAAGCTGTCGAGCGACCAGAAGAAGAAAGAGTTACTGGCTTTCGTAAGCGCGTCTTTGTTCACTATGCCCACGATCGCGGCTATAGCCACGACGGCGTAGGCCGGCAGGAATACCTCCCACCTTATCCCCTTGTTTCCGCCGGCTGCGGATTTTTTGGTTTCACTTGCCATTGCGTCTTTTCCCCCTCGCTTAATTTATGAAGCTGTGTATTATGACCGTCACTGTTTTGACGGAACATGCCGATTATAAAAGCTCAGCGCGCCTGCGCTTTGGCTATTGCCTCCGTTATTTTGGCGGGCGTTAGCGGCAGCGACGTCATTGACGTCCCAAGCGCCCTGTTGACTGCGTTTACTATGGCGGCCGACACAGGGACTGTCGATATCTCGCCTATGCTCTTGGCTCCGAACGGGCCGTCCTCCTCGCAGTCCTCTATCAGTAGCACTTCGACGTCCGGCATATCCGGCGCGTTGATCATGTGGTACTTGTCAAAATTGACGGCCTCCGGCCTGCCGTCCTTACCGTATGTGAGCTGTTCCGTCAGCGCCATGCCTATGCCCATCTGTACGCCGCCGTATATCTGACCTTCGACGAAGCTGCGGTTTATGCACTGGCCTATGTCGTGGACGGCCAGGTACCTGTCGACCTTAACGAGTCCGGTGAGCTTGTCCGCCGTGACCTGGGCGAAATGTGCGGCGTATGACCCGGGGTTGGAGCAGGGCCTGTATTCTGTGTGCGCTTCGATCGATACCCTGTTTTTGCGCATCAGATCCGCCACGGCTTCGCCCATCTCTATAGTTTTGCCTTCGCACGAGAGCTTGCCGCCGACGAGCGCCACGGGCGCGCCCCAGAGCTTCGACGCCTCGTCGCACAGCATCTTTACGGCCGCCTCGGAGACACGCCTCGCGCACTCGCCGCAGACGTATACGACCCTGCTTGCCTGGCATCCGATGTCGTACGATGTGTAGTTTGTGTCGCCCTCCGTCACGGTTATGGCCGACGGATCTATGCCCGTGACCTCGGCCACTATTTGCGCCATCGCGGTGGTGGCGCCGCTTCCAAGCTCATGGATGGGAGCGCGCAGTATCGCTGAGCCGTCCTCCAATATCCGAAGCGACATCTGCGTGTAATCGTGGTACTGCGTGCCGTAGTATCCGTTTCCGTGGGTGCAGCACGCAAAGCCCGCGCCGGTGGCGAACCTGCCGTCTTTTTGGATCGGCGTCCTGCGTTTCTCCCACTCGAACGCCTCGCAGCCGCGCGTCAGGCATTCCGCTATCCTCGCCTTGCCGATGTTAGCGCCGCCGCCCGGATCGTTATCGAACTCACGCATAAGGTTCCTGAGCCTGAACTCCACCGGGTCGAAGCCAAGCCGCGCGCATAGCAGATCCGTATGTATCTCTGTTATTGTGTGTATCTGCGGGGACCCGTATCCGCGGCACGCTCCGGCCGGCGTGGTGGAAGTCCTGACCGCACTTCCGGAGAAACTAAGCGCCGGGATCCTGTAGAGCCGCGACGTTTTCTTCCCCATGGCCATCATCACCTTTTTCGTGCCGGAGAGGTACGCGCCCGCGTCAACGATGAGGTCGAAGCGTCTTCCGAGAATGGTGCCGTCCCTGTCTATAGCCGTGCTGACCTTTCCTGTGACAGCCGCCCTTGTGCGCGTGGCTGTGACGGTCTCTTCCCTGTTCGTGTTTATGAATACGGGGCGCCCGAGCTTATACGCGGCCCATGCGCAGAGCACCTCAAACACGACTTCCTGCTTGCCTCCGAAGGTACCGCCCATGTTGACCTTGACGACGCGTATCTTTGAAAGCGGCAGCGGCAGCACCTGCGCTATCGAATGCTGCACGCCGAAAAGTATCTGGCAAGGCGTGTGCACCTCTATCACGCCCTCCGGGCGGGGAACGGCAAGCACCGAGTGAGTCTCCATGGCGGCGTGGTGTATCTTGGGCGTGGAGACGGTGTCGGACTCAACGTAGGCGGCCCTCTCAAACGCAGCGTCCGTGTCGCCGTAGCCGAACGCCCCAGGAAACTCCGAAACGCCGTCCTCATGGAGGATCTGCGCGCGGGATGCCGCCGTCAGCGGATCTATGACAGGCTGCAGCACCTCATAGTCAACCTTTATGAGGTCCCTGGCACGCCTGGCTTTTTCCTCGCTTTCCGCGAGCACAAGCGCGATCCTGTCGCCGACGTGCCTGGCGTGAGTCGTGAGCACTGTCTCGTCCCTGTGGTCGTTATGGCCCGGGAACCACTCCCCGCTGTTGTACTTCTTTTGCGGCGCGTCAAAGCATGTGAGCACAATGGCCCCGCAATCCGCGCACGCCGAGGCGTCTATGGACCTGACAAGCGCGTTTGCGTGGGGGCTCAGAAGAAGCACTCCCGTAAGCGCTCCCGGGAAGGTCTCGTCCGCGAGGTACGGGTATCTTCCTCTGACCTTGTCCCTGCCGTCGCCGCGCAAAACACTCCTGCCGATGTATTTGAAACGACTGTCCGGCGCGTTTTCCGCCTTCATGCGTTCTCCCCCCTTGCCCTCGATGCGAGCTTTGCGGCCACGTCCAGCGCGAGTCCCTGTATAGCCGACTTCTTATACTGAAGGGAAGCCCTGCCGGGGATCGCAGATTCGACAAATTCGACCAGGGCTCTCCTTAACCCTTGAAAACCATCCTCACGCAGCTCAAGCGCCTTTTCCGCGACCTCACACCTAAGCGCGGCGGAGCCTAACGTGCCGACGTATACGCGCGCGTCGGTGAAATGTCCTAAGTCGTCGCATCGCGCGCAAACAGCCATGTTGACCCTCGCTATGCTGACCTCGCTGCGGCTGCCAACCTTCCCGAAAGCCGATACATACCCCTCTTTTATCGGTATTACGAAGGAAGTGATCACTTCGTCCTCATTCAGGCTGTTTTTGTCAGGTACGCGCGACAGCACGTTTTCGACGGGGATCGTCCGTGACGACGACGGCGAGGCGATGACCGCCTGTGCGCGCAGTGACGCCAGAGCGCACGGCGTGTCGGCCGCAAACGACGCGTTGGCAACGTTTCCGCCTATCGTAGCTCTGTTTCTTATCTGAACTGACCCCATCCCGGAGGCGGCGTCGCAAAGAGCCGCTGCCGCGCGAGTTGCGTTTGAGTTTGAGGCTATCGAGCTCATAGTCTCCATTGATCCTATGATAAGGGCGTCCCCCGACACCCTTATGCCGCGCAGCTCTTGTACGCGCGACATGTCGAGCACGGCCGAGCCTTCGTCATGGAAAGAGCGGTGCGTTATGAGCCAGTCAGTGCCCCCCGCTAGAAGATGTATCCTGCGGCCCCGACATCCCTCGATCAGCGATAAAAGCTCGTCTAAGCTTTCAGGAACGGCCAGCGATGTCATCCCTCGCCCTCCCTTCGATGCGCGCGGCCGCCTCCGCCACCGCGTCGGTTATCTTTATATAGCCCGTACAGCGGCATACGTTGCCCGCAAGGGCGCTCTTTATCTCCTCCCTGGAGGGGGAGGGGTTCTTCAGAAGGAGGCCCTTTGCCGACATTATCATGCCGGGAGTGCAGAAACCGCACTGAATCGCGTCGCAGTCTATGAAAGCCTGCTGTATGACGTCGAGCTCGCCGTTTTCCTCAAGGCCCTCGACGGTCGTCACTTCATGTCCGTCGGCCTGAACTGCCGGTGTAACGCACGAACATACGGCCATCCCGTCAAGCAGCACGGTGCAGGCGCCGCACTCTCCCGCGCCGCAGCCCTCCTTAACGCTGAGCAGACGAAAATCATTCCGCAGGACGTCGATGAGCCTTGTCCCGGCGTCCACGTCGGCGTTTCTCGATTTGCCGTTTATTATGATTTCGATCTTCACTTCTATCCCCTCTGTTCCTGTCGTACCGGCTCATATTTGACGTATAATTGTACAGTCCTGTGCCTAATATAATTTTATACGCGGCGCATCACACGGCCGTCAAAATCGGCGGCTGGTGCGCGCGTCCCGTTTATTCGGATTTTTTTGACGTTTTTTTGACGCCATTTTGTGTGTCTTTGACGCACGCCGAAATGTCTGGACGATTTTTTTCGATGCGAATGAGACCGGAGGTTTTGATTTGTCACTTTTCGTGCATTTACTTGGCAGCCCTTACATAGAACTGGACGGAGCGCGGCTTACCTTCCCGCTGCGGAAGGCCGGCGATATCGTGATATGCGCGGCGCTTGGCGGAACCGTGACGAGGGACGAGCTTAAGTCCATGTTCTGGCCGGATATGATCGAGTCCAGGGCTTCGGCGAACTTAAGGAACGCCCTCCATATGATACGCGCGGCGATGCCGCGGCACATAGCTGCGGACAGGGACAGCGTCTTTCTTCGCGATTTCTCAAGCGACGTGTCGGCTCTTGCCGCGGCGGCGGATCCTTCGCTCCCGCTGCCTGAAAATATAGCGGACGAGCCTCTTGCGGGTTTCGGCGCGTTCGGCTCGGAAAGGCTTGAGGAGTACGCGGATGCGATGCGCCATTCCGTGCGGCGCAGGGTGATATCGTGCCTTAGGGCCAGGATCGCCGGCTGCTACGAAAAAAATCTGCGTGAGGAGCTGATAGCGTCGCTTGAGGCTCTGCTTGCGGCGGACCCATATGACGAGGATTCGCTGCTTGAGCTGATGGAGGCGTATCGCGTAATGGGACAGCACGCGAAGGCGCTCTCCCTCTTCGCGTCGTACTCGTCGCTGGTTGCGGAGAAGCTTGGCGCGTCGCCGTCCGCGAGGGCCAGGGATTATTTTACTAAGGTGCTCAGCGAAGAGCCCGACACGCAGGAAAACGGACCTGCAAAGGGTTCCGGCGAGAGGTTCCTGTGCCGCAGGAGGGAGCTTGCCTCGCTGCTTGACTCGCTTGCCGATTCAAACCTGCGGCCGGCCGCCGTATACGTTTACGGCGAGGCCGGCATAGGCAAGACGGCCCTCATAAACAGAGCGATCTCCCTTTTGGGAAGCGGCGTGACGGTCCTCTCTTCTCGCTCATGCGCCGTTGGCGAGGGATATCCTTATTCGGCGTGGAACAGCGTCGTGTCGCAGATAGCGAAGGCCCTCGAAGAGCTGGGAATAAGGCCCGGCGCGCGCGAACAGTCCGTGCTGTCAGGCATATTCCCCGGCTTTGCGGGCGGCAGGCGCCTCAACTATAACGCGGACATCTCTCTTATGACGGAACGTAACCCCATCGTGATAAGCGGCATCATAGACGGCCTGCTGCGGAAGATATCGGCGAAAAGAAGGATAATAGCTGTCTTTGAGGACATACATTGGTTTGACGTGCAGTCTTTGGATCTGCTGAACGCATTCATAAGCACGGCGTCGACGCCGCTTGGCGTCATAATGTCCGGGAGGCCCGAGTCTTCAAGAATAACGCTATCCATGCTGCAAAACCTCAACGCGCGCGCACGCTGGAAGATAACTTCCCTCAAGCTCGGACCGCTGAGGGACGACGAGATATCACAGATATGCAGGCAAATGCTCGCGCGCGATGTGCTGATACAGAAAGGGGACGGCTGCTTCATCCGCGAAAGCGAGGGCATACCGCTTCTGCTTTTCGAGATGCTCAGAGCCGCGGCCGAGAACGCGGACTCAGACATGACGACCGGGCTCGGAGGGCTGATAATGGCAAGGATTGGAGAGCTCTCCGACCTGCAGAAGAACATATTGGCGGCGCTTTCCGTATTCGCCGCCGGCGCCGAGCCCGCGCAGGTGGCTGAGGCTGTGGGCAGGCCGCTTGACGAGATACTTCCGGCGGCCGACGAACTGCTGACGAGGGAGCTCATAAATGAAAGAGCGGAAGAGGGGCGCGTCATGTGGGACTTCATCCACGTGAAGGTGCGCGACTGCATATACGGCTCCGTCTCGCTCTCCAACAGGCAGGAGCTCCACCGCAAGGTGGCGGAAGTGCTTGCTAAGAGGTACTCCCCGTTTCGCTGGGATCCTAACCTGGGCGCGATGCTGCGTCACCATTACCGAAAGTCCGGACAGAAAACGATGGAGCTGAGACAGTATATAAGGGAGCTTATATTTGACATAACGCTGAACCACGACCTGTTCCCTGTTGTTATGGACAAGGTGCTGCTCTCATGTTCGACGCCGTTCAGCGACAGGGAGGAGACGGAGCGGAAAATATCGCAGGCAATGTCGCTTCTTGACGAGATCAGGTCGAACGAGAGCGTAAGCGAGTCGGAACTTGCCGGTCTCGAGGCCTCGTGCTTCGAGCTTGCGGGGGGCTACCGCATAAACTGGGGCGAGTATCAAAACGGAATGGTGTACATAGACGAGGCGATAAGGCTCTCAAAAAAATACGGCTTCACCGACACACATATACACTGCCTCAAACATATCTCTTATATGAACCTGCAGACCGAGAACGCACCGAAGCTGCTCGCATCGGCGCGCGAGCTCATCGCGCTGGCCTCGTTCGCCGGAAAGCCTCACTACGCGGCCACGGGCGTCAGGTTTGTCGGAATGGCTAAGCTGATGCTTGGGATGTACGACGAGAGCGAGAAGATATTCAGCCACTCCATAAAACTCTTCGAAAGGCTCGGGCTCACAGGCAAAAGCCATACGCTGAGCGTTCTGGTCGCCAAATGCTACATAGGCGAGATATTCCAAATAAAAGGCGACAGCTCTACAGCCCTCGCATATTTTACGGAGTGCGTTGACACGTGCGGAAAGATGGGCCTCTACTGGGGGAGAAGCTACTTTCAGATGCATGCCGCCGGCGTCGGCCTTGACATGGGGGACATGCCGCTCCTTTACAGGCACATCGACGAGGCCGTGTCGCTTTTTGAGGGCTGCCGCGGCGGCAGGTGCGGTTCGATGCTCTACAGCCTGAAGGCGATAGCCGACGCGGAGCGCGGCCGGCTCGGAGAAGCCGAATCGGCGCTTAAGCGCGCCGAGCTCTTTTTAAGCGGCGTGGCAAGGAAGGAGTGGGTCGCGACGCAGCACCTGGCGAAGGCATGGTTTGCGTCAAAGGCAGCCGCCCAAGGGAAAAGGACAAAGGCGGCATACCGCGCCTCGGCGGCGGAACACGCTCAAAAATCGGCCGCCCTCTACCGCGAGTGCGGCATGGGACTCAGATCCCTATGGATAGAGGATAATTTCGGTCCTTTTGAACGATAAGCGCAAAGCGCTGTTATATCAGCGCGATTCACGCTTTTTAGCGCGCTCGAGGACAGCTTTGACGTCCGAATCGTCCAGCTGCTCGAACGATCTGTAGTATGCGCCGACCGCGCCCATGAACGCAGGGTCGATGACTACGGCCGCGACTTCGTCCGCCGTCCTGCCCAGCTCTTTTGCGGTTTCGTACGGTGCAACAGGGATCGCCGCAACGGCCTTGGCCGCCCCTCTTCGCCTGATATCGGCGATCGCCGCCATCATCGTAAGACCGGTTGCGATACCGTCGTCCGCTATGATGGCGATTTTTCCGCGTATGTCGCGCGGCGGCCTGCCGCCCATATACTCCTCTCTGCGGCGCCTTATCTCAAGGCGCGCGCGCCTTACCTCGTCCTCGAGCCACTCTCTGCCTAAAGCGCCGACCTCTGACGCGCTGCACACTGGGTCCCCGTCCTCGGCAACCGCCCCTATCGCGTACTCCCTGTTCGCGGAATGCCCTATCTTTTTGACTATCACAAGGTCAAGCGGGGCCATGAGGTACTCGGCTATCTTATCGCCTATCACGACGCCGCCCCTCGGCAGCGCGAACACCACGACATCCTGTCCCTTGTACTTCCCGAGCTTTTCCGCAAGCTTAGCGCCAGCTTCGTCCCTGTCCTTGAAAATCATGCCGCCGCCCCCTTCGCGTTCTTTTGTGATATGAGCGCGGGTGTTTTGCGCCCTATTTAAAATTATTTTTAAGTTTTGTCGGATATTTTACACAATGATATTATAACATCTGTGGCGTAAGCGTCATCGCGCAGACAGCAACGCCGGGGCTGCTTTGTTGACTCGCGCCTGATGAGCGGCTATAATAAAAAATCAACCTACAGATGGAACGGGTGAAATAAATATATGCCTGATGTGCTCGCGCTGCCCCTTGCAGGATTTTTGATAGGGGCGCTTATAATATCCGTCGGCGGCGGAGGGGGAATTTTTTACGTAGGGATCCTGACCGTGATTTTTAATGTCCCGCCCGCCACAGCCGCCGCCACGTCTCTTGCCACCATAATTCCTACCACTCTCATCGGCTCTTTCAGCCACTGGAGAGCCGGCAACGTGAACGTCAGGCTGGGCGTGACTATGATGCTTTCCGCGATAGCGGGTACTGTCATTGGGTCGTTCTCGTCCGATTTCCTGCCGCAGAGCATTTACAGCAAGGTTACAGGAGTGATGCTGCTCTATTTCGGGGCAAGGATGCTGCTTTCATACATTAAAAGCGGCCGCGGCGAGAAAACACAGCAGGAGTCCGCGGCCTGCGGCTTAAGCCTTAGGGACAAAGCGAAGGCCGCGCTGTTCGGATTTCTCGGCGGAGCGATGTCCGGGCTCGTCGGGCTCAGCGGAACCCCGCCCATAATAGCGGGCCTTGCCGCGTTAGGCTGCGCTCCGCTTGAGATAGTCGGGACGTCCGTCTTCGTGATAGCCGGCATATCGTCGGTTGGGTTCGCTATGCACGCGGGCCTGGGCAACGTCGCGTGGCGCCTGGTCCTCCTCCTGGCCGTCGGGACCGCCTCGGGCGCGTTCCTGGCGCCCACGATCCTCTCCCGCATCAGCTGCGGAAAAATAGATAAAATCCTCCCGCCGCTTTTCGTCCTCATGACGCTGCTCATGGGCGCATTGGAGTTTTTTAAATAGATTTGATTTTGATATTACCTGAATATACCTAAAGCCCGGATTAATCTTAAAATCCGAGCTTTGTATTTAAATTCGTAAGTTAAGGTTAAGCTAAATATTCCCTAACACGTAGCGCGGCAGCCAAAGCGCAAGATCCGGGAAATATGTCACCGCAGCCAATGTAGGTATCCATGCGAAAAAAAGCATCTTCATAGTGGTAGGCAGCATGTCGACAACATCCGTTTTTAAAACGCTTGATCCAAAATATAGACAAGGCGCTGTCGGCGGAGATAAAAGGCCTATGCCAATGTTGACCCCTATAATTGATGCAAAATGTATCGGATGGACGCCATACTCCTGCAAAATTGGAAGAAATATCGGTGAACAAAGCAATATAGCACTTGTATCATCCATAATCATCCCAACAATCAGGAGAATAATATTGGTGCCCAACAAAATAATATTGGTGTTTGACGAGAAGTTTTTTAGAGCTCTCGTTATAATTCCAGGCAAATCTTCCATTACATAGATTCTGCTCAGCATCATTATGCAGAAAATCATTACCATTATAACTCCAGTCGTAGATGCAGTTTCTATTAGAGTATCGCACAACTCTTTAACGGTTAATTTTTTGTAAATTAAAAAACCAACCGGTATGGAATATATTACGGCGACAGCTGCCGCTTCTGTCGGTGTAAAATATCCTCCGTAGATGCCGCCTAAGACCATTATTGGCATAACAAGGGCCGGAATCGCGGATTTAGTCCGATTAACAGAGACTTTAATAAACTCTTCAAACGTCATCTTTTCCCTAATTTGTATATTGTGATTGTTGCGCAAAATAAAATGACTTGTGATGGACATTAATATCATGATTATAATGCCAGGCCCTACCGTAGCAAGAAAACATGCCAGCAGCGACTGTCTGCAGCACCAAGAGTACAGAATCATGTGTGCGCTGGGCGGTATTAAGAGCCCGAGCGGGGCCGCGCAGGTAATCAGGGCCGAACTGAAGCCTTTATCATAACCGGCCTCATCAAATCTTGGTTTCATTATAGATCCGATACATGAAAGAGTAGCCAGGCTGCTGCCCGCGATCGAACCGAAAGCGCCGGAGGCAAAAATAGCTACGACCGCGAGCCCGCATTTGATTCGTCCCACAAAAATGCCGACAAAATCTACCAAGCACTTGCCAATCCCACTTTTATTCATCAAAAGACCAACGGCAATAAAAAGCGGAACACATATAAGAACAAGGGAATTGACTATGCTGTATCCATAAGTCAGAAGGAAACTGCTTTTATAACCCAATGAAATTATTAAAAACAATATAGCTCCTAAAAAGGCGTATTGAATATATACACCCAATAACAGCCCAAAAATAATAATAAGAACTGCAATAAATATGGCCATTTTTCATTACCCCTCTTGATTATTTATTATATTTAAATAGTTATTTAAATCTATTAATGTATATATAAACAAATAAAATGTCATTAAAGTAAAACCAACAAGAATAGACATTTGCGGAACAAGAAAGGGGATATTCCAAGAGGCTGTCATAGGCATGGTTTGGGCTGAACGCATGATCATACTAAAAGCAAATATGTTAAAAATAATATTTATTGCAGTTTGGCAAAATCCGGCAATGACCTTCATTAATGCCTGAATGTGTTTACTGTAAAGTCGCGATAAAATATCTGCTTTAACGTGGCTGCCCTCATACATCGCATATGACGCGCCTATAAAGTACATCCAAAACGAATCGATCAAAACTAACTCATCGTATCCAAAAACATCCATATGCAAAGCATATCTTGCAAATACCACAATTCCTAAAATAGAAAGCATTACAATTGATGTAAATAACATAACAAACCGTTGAATTTTTAATAAAAAATGCCAAGATTTAGAATTTGTTATTTTAATAATAAATCTTGAAAGATTATTCATAGTAATTAATTTCTCCTCTCTATTTTTTGTGTGCCTTGGAGGAAAAACACAAGGCACACAAAAAATTTTAATTAAATAGCTATTTGCTTCCGTTTTTGCTTGTTTCTACTACAAGTTTTTCTAAGCTGATCATAAAATCTTTACCGAACACATCATAGTATTTGGGCCAAACGACCTTTCTGATATGTTCGCCGAGCTCTATATAATATTTGTCTGGATATGTAGCTACTTCTATGCCATGGTCTCTCAAAAGTTTCATATACTCTTTATCCTTTTTATCCATGATAGCGAGAGTCTTAAGCGAATATTTATGGAACGTGTCTTTCACAATTTTTTGTTGCTCTTTTGTGAATGATTGCCACAGGTCCTTATTTATAACTATCCACATGGGCGGGCATACGGTTCTGTTATAATCAACATGTTTGACTATATCTTTACCGAGCAAGTATACATTTTCAAGGGGCTGACCAGATGCTCCGTCTACCTGGCCTGTCTGCATCGCGCTCCAAAGTTCAGAAACATCCATTGTGACCGTTTGATAACCCATGGCCACATAAGTGTCTCTGTATAGAGGCATTGCCGGTACTCGAATGCTTCTTTTTTTGTTCTCAAACCCCGTGAATTTTTCAGGGCGTTTACCTTTTGCAAAAATAAGAGTGGCGTAGGATTCCGGCCATGGGCCAAGGCTTACCAAGTCAAGTTTCTTAAGTATAGACTCGACTTTTTTAGGAAATGGCGATGTCTCTGTGAAGCAAACCTTTGCGAGCTGGTTATATCCTAATGGTGCGTAGCAAGGCAGATTAAGCAAATCAAGCTGTGGATCCCAGCGTTTTGTAAGCCATGTTGCCGAGATGTCAATTGTCCCTTGACGGACTTCCTCAACAGATTCTTCATAGCCGCCAAGCTGCCCGCCGGGATAAACCTTAATGTCAACCTTCCCGCCGGTCTGTTGTTTGATTTGAGACGCGGCTTCAATAAGTCCTTGTGTTTTAAAACTATCCGCTGGATCCGGAGCATACATCTTTAAGGTTTTTGCGTTTGCAATATTGGGGGACCAAACAATAAGAGAGCAAAGGCAAATCGCGATAATTAGTATTTTTTTGCTTTTAAGACACTTCATTTTATCCACCCCTTATAAAATATAGTAATAAACTCAAAACAAAGGCCTATAGCTGATTTTTCCCGTTTTTACTCATCCCTCCCCGTTATTTTAAAATAATTATTACTTAATATTGGTACTACCATGGACCAACCATCAATAAGGTAATTATACTCATTGAGTGATTTTTGTCTAGAGCTTTATCTGTTTATGATTCTGACATGTTATAAGGGAGGGCCATGGCAATGGTTGTGTCAAAAAAATTGGTGATGTCAAGGTTTATGCGCGCATTTTATTTCAGGCTCTTATGGCATCATGCAAATATGCCAAAGTGAATATGAACGCATAAGCCGTAAAATTAGTTTTGATATACCAACCAGATATATAAGTTATGCAGATCTTTATTCCGACGGAGTTGAGGCCGGCCTAAATTGGCTGACTGAAAAGAGAATGTGAGATAGTAATTTGAGGATAATTCTTCTCTATCATTTGTATGGATTCGATCATATGTTGTTTAAGAACATCTCCTGCAAGCACAGGATCTTTGTTTTCAATTGCCGTAATAATTTTTTTATGGTGATCCTGTATATGTATTATCCATCCGGCTTCACTCGCTAATGCCGGATGTACCATAGCATTATTGCGTTCTACAAATGCGTTTACGCTCTCGTTGATCCTGGATATTATAGGATTGTGCGCAGCTTCTACGACCAAATAGTGCAACAGCGCTTCCCATTTGCTATTTTGTATTTGTTCTTCTTTTGTTGTGTATGGGCAATTTACAAAATTTGTATAACAATCCCATAGTTTTTTTAAATCTTCTTCTGTCCTTCTTTCTGCGGCAAGCCTTGCAGCGGGCACAGAAATAATCATCCTGGCTTCCATTTGATGTGAAACAAGCTCAACAGGCAGCATTTGTAAATTTTGCAAAGAATCGGTGGTGCTGTAATCCACCATGTTTTTAACGAAAATGCCCTGTCTCTCTCTAGCTTCAATTATCCCTTTCGCAGTTAATGAAACGAGAGCCTCCCTAAGCACGTTTCTGCTTATGTTAAATAGCGCGGCGAGTTCGCGTTCAGACGGAAGTTTGTCTCCTGCTATGTACTTATTTGATTGAATAAGGTTTATTAATTGTTCCTGGATATAATCCTTTTTAGAACCGTTGACCGACGAGTTTTTAGTAATATTCACAGCGAAATCCCCTTGTTTTATATTTGGCGATATTATACAGCAAATTCAACCGCTGTAACTTTTGCAGATTGTAACATATATGTCGCTTCATTAATTTTCAGTGCCATCTGGAAATTACATAATGTGTTAGTTAACCGGCTCAGTTAAATTTTCGCCGCGTATTTTATTGACACACCCGATGGCTTGGGTATAATGTAATATTATATTGGCATTACCACGGTAGTACCAATATAATATCATAACTTCGAGATGAATATAATGGACAGTCGCGCAAAAAACCTCTTCAAGATTCATATAGCTGTCTTGTTGTTTGGACTGACCGGGCTTTTCGGTAAATTTTTGGATATCCCGGCGCATCATATTGTGCTTGGGCGAGTGTTTTTCGCAAGCGTCTCTATGGGGCTGTATTTTTACTTAAGACGAATCAGCATAAAACTCAATTCGCGAAAAGATTATATCGTAATATTCATGCTTGGCGCGCTTCTTGCCTTTCATTGGACCGCGTTTTACCGTTCGGTGCAGGTTTCCACAGTGGCGATAGCATTGCTCACCTTTTCTGCCTACCCAATATTTGTTACCTTTTTTGAGCCGATAATATTTAACGAAAGATTGAATAAGACGGATATTTTGCTTGCGATCGTCATGTTTATAGGCGTCATATTTATCGTGCCCGACTTTGATTTGAGTAATAACTTAACGATAGGCACAATATGGGGAATGGTGGGTTGTTTGACATTTGCCGTAATGGCACTGCTGAACAGGCAACTTGCGTCGAAGTATGCCGGAAGCGTGGTTGCATTCTATGAGCAGGGCATAGCCACAATTGTTTTGTTTCCGACTCTTATTATATCCAGACCTGAAATGACTCTTACAGATTGGTGGCTGGTTATTTTGCTTGGCGTGGTATTCACAGGGCTGGCGCACTCTCTGTTTATAGGCGGAATGAAAGTGATCAGGGCACAGACGGCTGGTATTATAGCAAGCCTTGAGTCTGTATACGGCATAATTTTCGCGGCCGTTATCTTGCATGAAATTCCTTCGGCCCGTGAGTTGATAGGCGGCGTCATAATTTTAGGCGCAGCTTTCTTATCTACGATGAAATCCTCCAAAGAACTGCCCGTTTCAAAATAAAATAATTAATGTCGCTCAGATTGCTCAAACTGTTGCAACACTGCTGCAATATTTAAATTACTGTTACTTGACAACTAAACAAGAAAGACTATAATTTAATTCAAACTGGTAGGGCCTCTGGTATTACCAATAAGAAAGATAGCATCTGGGGGGATAAACCATGGAAGCCGTAAAAGAGCAGCCGAAATATATTGAGAGGATCAACAGGCTTAAAGCGAAGGTGTTTGAGTCGTATCCCGAGATAGACCTCGAAAACGCGAAGATATTGACGGAAAGCTTCTTGGAGACACAAGGGGAGGACCTTGTAATCAGGAAGGCAAAAGCGTTTTTGAAGCAGTGCAGGGAAAAGACGGTCAAGATTTGGGACGACGAGCTGATCGTGGGCAATTCCGGCAGCAAGATAAGAGGCGGCATTCTTTCGGCCGATGTTTGCTGGTCTGTTTTGGACAACGAGCTTGAGACGATAAACACGCGTAAGTATGATAAATTCCATCTGCAGCCGGAGGATAAGAAGATGTTCATAGAACTTATCCGTCCGTACTGGAAGGGACGTTCGAACTACGAGGAGTGGCTTGCCAGGATCCCCGAGGATGTGGCCGCGCTTCGCGATAACGGCGCTCTTTACATCGACAAGAAGGCCGTCAGAGGCTGGGGCGAGGTGACGGCCGGCTATTCGTGGTTTATCAATAACGGCGTGGAGGGGCTCGTAAATAGGATCAAGGAGCGCAAATCACGGCTGGACCCCACTGTGCCGGGGGATTATGAAAAAGATGTATATCTTGAGGCGCTGCTGATCGTTGCCGAAGGCATGGCCGTGCTTGCCGGGCGTTACGCGGCGGAGGCGGATCGCCTTGCGTCAACAGAAGAGGATCCAACTAGGAAAAAGGAGCTTGAAACTATAGCGGATACATGCCGCCGTGTGCCGGCTAAGCCCGCGAGAACGTTCAGAGAGGCCATGCAGTCGTTCTATTTCTATCAGGTCTGCATATTCATGGAGCAGAACGCGGCAGCTTATAATCCGGGGCGCATGGACCAGTATCTCTATCCTTTTTATAAGAAAGACTTAGAGGAAGGAAGGATCACGCCCGAGGAGGCCCAGGAGCTGTTTGACTGTCTGTGGGTTAAATTTTCGGAGCCCTGTCTGTTCCAGGACTCGAAGTCGGCGGAGTATGCTTCCGGGTATCCGATGTTTCAGAACCTTTGCGCGGGAGGAGTGGACAGAAAAGGGCAGGATGCGGTGAACGATCTTTCGTATATGATCATACAGGCCACTATGGACACCCAGCTCTACCAGCCGTCGCTTTCAGTCAGGTACAGCATGGCGAAAAACCCGAACTCTTTCCTGCGCAAGATAGTGGACCTTATGGTAATGGGGACGGGATTTCCCGCGTTCCATAACGACGATATAGGCATACGCATGCTGATGAACAAGGGGATACCGCTTAGGGAGGCGCTTGACTGGAACCCGGGCGGCTGCGTGGAGACGAATCTCGCGGGGAAGCTGCGCGCTTATTCGGCGCTTGCTGATATAAACCTCGGAAGCGTGGTGGAGTTCACGTTTTTAAACGGCGTCTGCAGGAAGAGCGGCAAGCTTGCGGGAGCCCAAACCGGCGATCCCCGCGGCTTCAAGACTTTTGACGACTTTTTGGATGCCGTTAAAAAGCAGCTTCGCTATGTGATAAAGGTGGTCGTCAAAGCCAGCCACATCATAGATGAAATTTGCATGGACAGGCCTGTGCCGGCGCTTTCCATAAGCTTTGAAGAGTGCATTGAGAACGCGAAGGACTATGCGTGGGGCGGCGCTAAGTACAACACCGGAAATGGGATAATCTGCATAGGAGTGGCGGATCTCATCAACAGCGTGGCAGCTGTAAAGCACGTGGTCTACGAGACTGAGCAGGTATCGATGGAAAGGCTGCTGGAAGCTCTGGCAAATGATTTTGAGGGCTTCGACGATGTTCTGAAGGCGTGCAAGGAAGCCCCCAAGTACGGGAACGACGATGTTCGGGCTGATGAGCTCGCGGCGGATCTTTTCACGTATATCGCCGATGAGATAGAGAGCTACAGGAGCAAGTTCGGTGTTATGACGCCCGGCATACTTCCTGTCTCCGGCAACACGCCGTTCGGTCTTGAGGTCGGAGCTCTTCCGTCTGGGCGAAGGGCAGGAAAGCCTCTTGCCGACGGAGTCAGCCCCAACAGCGGGACTGACCTTAACGGTCCCAGCTCCGTGCTGAAGTCCGTCGCCAATATACCGCACGCACGCTTTGTGCAGGGGACGCTCTTGAATATGAAGCTCGCGCCTGAGATGGTATCTTCCGAAAATGGCAAGCAGCAGCTCATGGCGATGCTCAAGAGCCTTTGCTCTCTCGGGGTTTATCATGTGCAGTTCAACGTCGTGGACCAGCAGAAGCTGATAGCGGCGCAGAAAAACCCAGAAGAGTACAGGAATTTGCTGGTGCGCGTCGCTGGGTATACCGCGTTCTTCGTTGAGCTTGGCAAGGATGTACAGGACGACATAATCGCAAGGACGGTGCAAGTGCCTGGCGGTTCGTCCGTTTCGTGCGGCTGAGATGAGTCCCGGCGCAGTCGGCAGCGTGCTGAGGATAGAGAAGACGTCGATCCATGACGGAGAGGGTCTGCGCACAGTGGTTTTCCTGAAAGGCTGCCCTCTCAGATGTCTTTGGTGTTCGACGCCCGAGTCGCAGAACCCGTCTCCCGAAAGGGGTTACATCCGTGAGAAGTGCACTCTGTGCGGTTTGTGCGTCGACGTATGCCCAGAGGGAGCGCTTTCCGTAGATATATCTAAGAACGCGGTGGTGACGGATAAGAGCAGGTGCAACGGATGTCTGCTTTGTGTATCGAAATGTCCGTCATACGCGATAAAAGGATATGGCAGCATAATGACGACGGAAGAAGTTATAAGGGAGATAGCCAAGGACGAGGTGTTTTATTTCCATTCCGGCGGAGGAGTGACTATAAGCGGCGGCGAGCCGCTCGATCAGGCGGAGTTTGTGCGCGGGATACTCGAGCGGTGCAGGGATATGGGGATCCACAGGGCTCTTGAGACGAGTTTCTTTGCCTCCTGGGATAAGATAGAAGCTCTGCTGCCTCTGACGAACCTCATGCACATCGATCTCAAGCATCCCGACCCGGCCGAACACAGACGCCTTGTCGGCGCGGACAACGCCGTTATCCTCGAGAATATAGCGCGAGCCGACAGATCCGCTTATGATTTTGATATCGTCATAAGGATGCCGATCGTCCCGGGCGTCAACGATTCAAGCGAGGCGATTGAGCTTGCGGCCAACTTCGTAAGGGGACTGAAAAAGCTGAAGTTCATGGAGTTTCTCGCGTATCACAGGATGGGTGCCGAGACGTACCGCTACCTTGGGCTCGAATATCCGCTGAAGGATATAGAGACGCCAAGCCGCGAGTATATGCTTGCCAAGGCAAAGATATTCAGCAAAGCGGCGCCCGGTGTGCCTGTTTTGATAAACGGGATTCCGGCAGTCTGAAATATCTTGCGTGGCAAAGCAGGCCTTAAAAAAATAAAAGGGCGGAGTGTTTCTCCGCCCTTTTATGCATGCAGCGTTACTTTGCGGGGTAGAAGCCGGAAGGAGCCTCGCTTAGGTTTATCATTATGTTTTTCTGCTGCGTGTAGTGCTCGAGGATGACCTTGTGGGTTTCGCGCCCTATGCCGGAGGCCTTGTAGCCGCCGAACGGAGCGCCGGCAGGGATGCTGTTGTACGTGTTGACCCACATGCGGCCCGTCTCAATGCCGCGGCATACGCGGATGGCGCGGTTTATGTCTCTGGTCCAGACCGCGCCGCCGAGCCCGTATTTGTTGTCGTTGGCCATTTTAATGACTTCCTCTTCGGTTTTGAACTTTATGACCACGGCCACAGGGCCGAATATCTCCTCTTGGGCGATTTTCATGTCGTTTCTGACATCCGTAAGGAGCGTGGGTTCCATAAAGCAGCCCTTCGCGAACTCCCCGTGCGTGAGGCGATGGCCGCCCACGGCTATCACGGCACCTTCTTTAACTCCGGACTCAATGTCCGCCAGTATGTCCTCGAGGTGTGCCTCGTATATCTGAGATCCCATCTGGGTCTCCATATCCCACGGCATTCCGACCCTGACTTTTTTGAACGCGTCGACGGCGTCTTTGATGAACCTGTCGTATATATCCTCATGCACGAAGACGCGCGAACCGGCGCAGCACACCTGACCCTGGTTGAACAGGATGCCGAGCTGAAGCCCGTCCATCGCCATATCCCACTTGCAGTCCGGGAAGTAGATGTTCGCCGATTTGCCGCCCAGCTCAAGCGTCGACGGTATCAGTTTTTCGGCCGCCGCTTTGGCTACGGATACGCCGACGTCCGTCGATCCCGTGAACGCGAGCTTGCGGAAACCGCGATGCTCCAATATGTAGTTGCCTGTCTTCGAGCCCCTGCCTGTTACAACGTTGAACACTCCGGCTGGCAGCACGTCCTGAATGAGGCGCGCAAGCTCGAGCACGGAAAGCGATGTGTAGCTGGATGGCTTAAACACCGTGCAGTCGCCCGCGGCAAGGACCGGAGCCAATTTCCAGGCCGCCATGAGGAACGGGAAGTTCCACGGCACTATCTGTCCAACAACGCCTATGGGCTCGCGCAGTATCATCGAGAGCGTGTTGTTGTCCAGCATCGCGGCGCTTCCTTCCTCTGTGCGGACGGCCGCCGCGAAGTAGCGGAAGTGGTCAGAGCTGAAGGGGATGTCGATGGTCATCGTCTCTCTGATGGGTTTGCCGTTGTCGAGGCTCTCTGTCATTGCCAGATGCTTTGCGTTGGCGTCTATGATGTCCGCTATTTTCATCAGGATATCCGCGCGCTTGGCCGGCTCCACGTCTTTCCACTTTTCCCATGCCTTCCACGCGGCCTTCACCGCGTCGTCTACATCCTGCTTAGTCGCTTCGGCGCAGAAAGCCAGATGTTCGCCGTTCGCCGGGCATGTCGTCTCGAATGTCGCTCCGTCCGAGGCATCTCTCCACTTACCGTCGATAAAAAGTCCGTATTTGCTCTCGAGTCCTACGTTTGGCATAACCATAACAATATTACTCCTTTCGCTTTTGGAAGTAAGTTCTCTCGCTGGACAGGCCGCAGTCAGACGTTATTTTTGCCATATCCGCCCCCTTTTGCGGTTCATTTTGGCGCACGTTTCGGATGAGTCGGAATGCGTCGTCTTTTTTGTAAACGCAGGTAAACAGAAGCTAAAACTAAAAATTAAATTACTTTGGTATGTAATGAGTAATTTTAGTGTATAAATTATAACTCTATATTCGGCAAGTTACAAGCAAACGCAAATGAGTTGCATATAATATTGGCGTGAGGCAAGGTGTTGGACACAGACGGCGTCTTAACATCCATTAAAAACACATTATAATAGGGGCGTTTGTTGCGTAAGGTTTGCGTGCCGCTTAGTTTTCAGAGAACTTAATGCGGATAAAATGACGCAGTGCGGGCCGTTTGAGAGCGGCTCGCGCGAAATATACGAATGAGATGAGGAGTGGACCTATATGGCTAAGGATTGCAGCGGCGAGTGCGCAAGCTGCGGCGAAGAGTGCGCCGACAGAAAGGACCTTAAGGAGTCACTTGCCGCAGATCTGCACGAACTGAGCAGCGTGAAGAGGGTCATAGGAGTGGTGAGCGGCAAGGGCGGCGTAGGCAAATCGCTTGTTACCGCCATGCTGGCTGTTAGCGCCAACAGGATGGGGCTTAAGACCGCGGTTTTGGACGCGGATGTCACGGGTCCGTCGATACCTAAGATGTTCGGCGTCAGGGACAAGGCGGAAAACAACGGTCTTGGGATATGTCCCGCAAAAAGCGTCACCGGCATAGATATCATGTCTGTGAATCTTCTGCTTGAGAATGACTCTGACCCTGTAGTGTGGAGGGGGCCCCTCGTAGGCGGCGTGGTAAGGCAGTTCTGGACGGACGTCATATGGGACGGGATTGACGTCATGTTCATAGATATGCCGCCGGGAACGGGAGATGTATCGCTGACGGTGTTCCAGTCCATTCCGGTAGACGGCATCGTGATAGTGACATCGCCGCAGGAGCTGGTCTCCATGATAGTCGGCAAGGCCGTAAAGATGGCGGAGATGATGAACATACCCATACTGGGCATAATTGAGAATATGTCATATTTCACTTGCCCGGACAACGGGAAGGACTATAAGATATTCGGCGAAAGCCATATAGAGGATACGGCCGCGAAATACGGGCTTGAGGTCCTTGGCAGACTGCCGATAGACCCGAGGATAGCCGCGGCGTGCGATGAGGGGCTGATAGAGCATTACGACGACAGTTTGTTTTATCCTGTTGCCAAGCGGATATTGGAAAGCCTGAAATGATCTTGTGCCGTCATGTCAGGCATGGCGGCGCAAGGCTTACATTTCGCCCAACATCAGGAAGAGCGTCAGAACTATGCCGAGCAGAAAAGCGGCGTAGGAATGTTCGTGCTCCTCTTTGTCTGTCTCAGGCAGCAGGTGGGACGCCGAAAGGTAGATAAGTACGCCGGCGACGCAGCCAAGCGCCAGCCCCATCACGGAATCGCCGAGCCTGCTTACGAACGGGTATGCTACGAAAGCCCCGACAGGGGTGGTCAGCCCCGCCACTAAAAACGCCCAGAACACGGCCTTTCTTTCCGTTATGCCGCCTTTTATCATGGCGGAGAACGTGATTATGCCCTCCGTGAACTCATGGACCATAAGTCCGGTACCGGCGAGCAGTCCCACCATTATGCTCGAGCTGAAGGTTATCGCGTATGTTATGCCGTCTATAAAAGAGTGTATGCCTATGCCTATTAGTATGGTGACGCTGAACGCTACGTCAGGTTGTCTTGTCTTATACTTTATGTATTTGTTGCTGAAGAACATGAACATGAACCCGGCAAGGGCGGCAAAACCGGCGTGCGCGTTCTTTTCGATGGCCTCCGGCATCGCCATCAGAAGCGGGGAGGCAATGAGCACTCCGGCCGCAAAGCACATGAAATAGTTTTTTATTTTTTTAACATTTTCTCTGTATTTATAGACGAAAAGAATGCCCGCGCTGTTTATCACCATCGCGCTTATCGAGAAAACGGCTATCCATTTGAATTCTTCGCTCATGAGCGATCATCATGCCCCTTCATTATCAGATGAGCGGCGTTAAGCTTGCATATCGCCCCGCGGTTGAGATCCCGCGTCTATCTTCAGATACGTATTGCTCGCGCCATAAAACAAAAAACCTTCCCTGTCTTCTAAGACAAAGAAGGAGATATGCCATGAACCGGCGTTTTGAGATAATGGTGGAGCTGAGGCGATTTGAACGCCCGACCCCTTCCGTGCGAGGGAAGTGCTCTGTTTTTCCGATGAACACACACTCATAAACGCTGTCATAGTCAGATTCTAGCTTTACTCTCTCTCCTGAAGTACCTCTTTCGTGCCCCTTCCGTACTGATTGTATGCCATTTTTGCGACATTGACAATCCCCTGTCATAGTGCAACTTTTGTCAATCTATCCCCAAGGGTGATAACTTCCTTAATTTTTGTGCATAAACATGTATAAAAGTCTACCCCAAAATAGGATTTTTATGTTAAAATTGTATTGTAGAACATGGGCATGGGCAGTTTTGAATATTACAAACGTGAAAGGAGGTGAAGCAGATGACTAAAATAAGGGCGCTCAGAATCGAATCTGACATGACAGCAAAAGCAGTTGCAGAACAACTAAGGCTTGATAAGTCTGTACTGAGTTTTGTCGAACGGAGGCGGGCTAGAGCAAGCGACAAGGTACGTTATAAACTCTCAGGTTTTTACAAAGTACCGGAGCAGGAACTATTCAGCGCTGACAGATATGCAATCTGACAAATTAAAAGCCGTCTTGTGAGAGACGGCAGAAAAGAAAGGAAGGATTAAGTAATGTCTACAGTTTATGATGTAATTATACCACAAATAGCCCCAGAAACACAGGAAATTATTAATATTATCAACACCCAAATACAAAAAGAATGGAAGTTGATACAAAAGCACGCTAACATAGCCACTAAAACAATTATTGATGAATTTAATTCACCAAAGATACAAGAATTGCTTGAAATAGCAAAGAGTAATACAGAAGAAATTAACAAAAGGGTTATGGCTATACTTAACGCAACGGCAATAAAGGTTAAAAAAACAATTGGCAATCTCTATAAAAAAATAATCTCTTGTAGCAGAACACCCCGAAGCAACAACAGGTCAAGTAATTTCTCAAAATCAACTAAAGGTGACAGCGGAGATTCTGAATCTGACCAACCCGGTGACCCTCCACGGCACTATCATTTAACCCCATCAAGTAAAAACTCCCACTGTACAAAACAGAATAATTTTACCTTACTCAAGGCGCTTATTAGCCTCGTGCCAATGGCTTATGGCTCAGGGGGTGAGCGGGCATGATAAGGCTTATGACTTCCTTCAGCGGCAAACCCGCAATCGGAGGACTCTTTGACCCAACAACAGCAATATTTTATAAGGCTTGTCGCTCTCTTAGCGGAGGGCAACACCCACACCGACCCGACCTTGGCGGGCTTGATTCCCCTGTAGTTGAGCGCTTAATAGCCTTTAGGTGTGAAAAGATTGTCCTTGAGATTCCGGGGGCAAGCTATGAAATACCATTTGAGAGATTCCTTGAGAACGGATACCCCCAAAAGTGGAATGATACCCGATTCCCCCACGCAAGGTGGTACTGTCAAGCAAGACACTGGAACTCAGAACATCTTGTCAGGCTTGAAACACCTTACACGGAGGAACAAACAAAAACAGAGCAGAAGCAAGTTTCACTCTTTGAGCCGACAGAACTTCAGAATATTGCCGGTAATGAGCGGGGGTGGCGGATATGATGACACTCTCAAAAGATGAGGCACGGCAGTACATCAAGGGGCAACTTCTTGATTTCCTCTCGGCAGAGTTTGGTATCAAGATTAAAGGCAACGAGAAAATTCACTGTCTGAACCCGGCGCACACTGATAACGATGCTTCAATGTCTTTCGACAAACGGCGCAATAAGCTACACTGCTTCAGTTGCGGGGCGGATTATGACACGTTTGATTTAATCGGCATAGCGCACAACCTGACCGACCCCGCAGAGACATTTAAAAAAGCTTATGAGATTTACGGCATAGAAACGGACATTACCTATAGGAAGGATTCCGCACCCCAAAAAGCAAAGCCTGTTAACGCACCTGATCCGGCAACGCAGGACTATATCAACGAGTGCCACAAGCGAGTTAATCAAACGGACTATTTTATCAGGAGAGGTTTAACCCCGGAGATAATAGACCGCTTTAAACTCGGATATGACCCCACATTCAGCACGTTTGAGAATGACGAGCAAGGCAAGTTTAAAAGTATGACGAACTGGCAAGCGGTTATTATTCCAAACGGCGGAACTTATAACGCAAGGAACACCGACCCAAACGCCGATAAACATAACCGGTATCGAAAACCGAAGGGCAAAAGTGCAGAAATATTTAATCTCTCGGCATTAGATGAAAAACAGATAGTCTATATTGCAGAAGGTGAGGTAGATGCACTCAGCATAATAACAGCAGGAGCGCAAGCTGTAGGACTTGCAAGCACGTCAGGAGTTAATGACCTTCTAAAATACCTTGAGAACTACAAGCCAAAAGCGCACTTGGTATTAGTCCCTGATAATGACGAGCGGGGCGAAGAAGCAAGAGCAAAGCTTGAGGAAGGACTACAGCGCTTGAGCATACCTTACTCAGTAGACCGGTTGTCAGGCGAACACAAGGATTGTAATGAGGCGCTTGTTAAAGACAGGGACTTCTTTTTACAGGCAGTAAAGGACAGCTTGCGAGACATTCAAGCAGAGATTAGCCTTGAGGAAGAAGCAGAAGAAGGCGAATATCTCAGCAGTATCGATGAGCTTGAACTCGAAGAAGCCGACTTCCTGATAAGCGGAATACTTGAGCGTGATTCACTGGTGGGGGTGTTCGGAGAAAGCGGAGCAGGAAAAACCTTTTTTGTCCTCGATGCACTCTCATCAGTAGCAACAGGGATTGACTTCCACGGAAGACCAGTACAGCAAGCGCCTTGCATATATGTTTGCGCCGAAGGCAAAAGGGGCATAGTCAAAAGAAACAGGGCTTGGAATCTCGGAAGGTGGAAAAACCCTGACGGAATAAAAGCCTTCTATCCTGTAAGGTGTAACATTACCCTCCCTGACGATGAGGCAGAGCAAAAACTAATTAGTCTCATAGACGGCACGATTCAAAAGCATAAAATTACAAACCCCGGAATAATTGCCTTTGATACGGTAGCAAGAACTCTTGTCGGAGATGAAAACAGCAACGCTGATATGTCGGCATACATCAGGGCTATGGACAGAATCAAAGCAAGGTATCCCGGTGTAGCAGTAGTTTTAGTGCATCACACTGGACACACCGAAAAAAACAGGGCAAGGGGCGCATCATCATTAAAATGTGCGCTAGATGCTGAAATTCAGGTAGCAATAAGCGCCGATACTGCAACAGGTAAAAAAACGATGACCGTCTCTAACACCAAAATGAAAGATGCTGAAGAATTCCCGGATATATACTTTGAGATGAAAGCGGTTGAGGTTTTTCACGACAAAGACGGAGAACCGCAATCAAGTTTATATCTAGAAGAAATTGAAGGGGCAACGGACAGCAGAAGCAGAGACAAAAAGACTAAACTTAGTCCTGTAGAGCAAGTTGGAATTGATTCCTACCTTGAAGCGCTAGAGGACAGCATCAAAGCAAAAATAGAATCAGGTGATATTACTTCCACTAGTGAGGGTGTTCATATCGAACAGTGGAGACCTTTCTACTACAAGCGCTCACCGGCAGACAAGACAAAAACAAAAATTGAGTATTTTAACAGGGCAAGAAATAGTTTAATCACTAAACAGCGCCTTACAGTGGAGAACGATTATTACCGGTTAGCAGGAGAAGAACACAACAGAACAGCAAGCGGTTACTTCCTGACACTCAATAAAGAATCGAAGTCCACAAGTCCACACCACACCACAGTTAGTCCACATGTGGACTTAGACATACCACAAGTCCACACCACTCCACACACTCCTTTAGGAGTGTGGAGTGTGGACATGAGTCCGACCCCAAAAACAGTAGTTGACCTTTCACCTAGAGGAACAGAAACACCCCCGGCAGAGTATAACGAAGCACAAGCCCAACAATGGCTTGAGACAGCGCCGGAGGAAGTCCAAGAGGCGTACCGGCAGAGAGTTAAACTTTATTCTCAATCCCAATCAATGGCAAGGTCAGGGCAAGCACTCCGCAAGACTTGGGAACAGTTTCACCGGCAGGAGGTGGCATAGATGAGCACATCCTTAAAGGCAAAACAGGCACGGAAGTTTTTAAAGGCGCTTTGGCAAGCTGACAAAATAAGGAAGTCTCAGGCATGGCTCAACGACAAGCCCAAAGATAAACCACTGAGCGCCGGTGAACTGCTTGTTAGGGCGCATCAGGAGCAACGACAGCAAAGGAAGTTGGGCGCTGAACCATTTAGCTTATACAAGGAACGGCAACGCTTTAAACAGGCTTCAGAAGATGTTAAAAAGATTTATCAGCAGGAGTATGATTATATATTTAATTTGACAGGTGGTGATATTGAACTCAGCCAATATATGGCACTCAGAGAAATTTACCGGAGCAGATAGCACACCTTACAGGCGGGGGCTTTGGATTCTTTCCATTAACCCCCGCTTTACTGTCGGCAGTGGCGGGCAAGGATTAGACAAAAAGAACTCTACGCCCATATCAAGAATTTTTACCCTCCTACGATTTTTTGCTGTCGATGCGCTGATATTTAGAAGTCTTGCCACATCAACCCAAGTTTGAGATTTTATGTATCTTGCCTCGATGAGCGCTCTTTCTTCAGCGGGCAAGGAGTCCATAAAGCCCTTAGTTGTGCGCAAGAGGTATGATGTTACCTGATATTGCCGGTCGTTGCTCAAAATGGCTTGAAAGGCGCTCTCCGTATCCGCTAAAGGTGGTATGCTATAAACTTCCATCATCTCAGCCGGAACAATATCAAAAAGCATTTGCAGATATTCCCGGTGCGCTCTTAACTCCGTTTGCAGGATTGCATAATCAGCTAAGGTCTTTTCAACGAAGTTATGATTTATTTCTATCATTAAAGCATACCCCCTTATATAAGCAGTTACTGTAATAAGTTATTATTTATTATATCAGTTAAAGCATATAAACATAAAATTATAAAGGGGCAGGGGATACTTGTTATCTCTAGAGGATAGATATAAATAACCCGTGGCGTAGTATTGCGCTAGTGACCGCACCTAACACCCAAGGGGGGTAATTAGTGATAAGTTGTACTAAGTTACCCTTTTTTGGCTGAAATAGGGGCGTAAATATGTACGGGGCACACGTCGGTCTATAAAATTAGACACACAAGGATTATGGTTAGCCCTCCCCATCCTTGCTATGACTATATTAACAAGAAGAACCCCTCCACAATGCACGTAGAGGGGCATAACTTTATTTAGGCTATTACTTGCACCTATTTAATAAATGATATAGCTTGTAGAGGCTTGTGGGGCTATACTTTCCTGATTCTTTTATTGCCAAGGACAGCAGAGACCACACCCGCACTTGAATGGGCGTTTTGAAGGTCATTAAAATTCAAGTGTTCGTAAGTGTCAGCAGTTACCCGGATAGATGAATGACCCAACAGCCGGGACACAAGTACAATGTTTCCGCTCTTGCGTAAGAACTCGGTGGCGCATAGGTGGCGTAGTCCGTGAAGTTTTAAAGGGATTCCTATTTTGTTTGCCGTCTTTCGCACTTGTGCATCAAGGTTATGGGGGTCTAGTCTTTTCCCGTCATTAGCAGGAAATACCCAAACGGTGCGCCATTCTTCCGGGAAGGTGGCAACAAACTTTTTTATTTCCTTTAGCGTTTGAGCAGAGACAGGCACAAGGCGGGCTTTTTTTGATTTAGATGTTTCAGCCTTTACTGTCAGAGAGAGCATTTCACTGTCAATGTCATCTTGTCTTAATGCGCATAGCTCCCCCCGGCGCAAGCCAGTATCAAGGGCAAGCAAGAGCATAACTCTCAGCCGTCTATCAGTGAATGACTTCATATCAAGGGCATTGATGAACCTTTTTACTTCCTCTAGAGGCGGGATATTTGACGGCTTGCCGGGCATAGACATTTTTATGCCTTTAGTTGGATTCCTTTCTAAAAGCTTTTCATCAAGCAGGAACTCACAGAACACTTTGAGCACTTTTAGCCTTGTGAACCTTGACCATTTATTCTCCGGCTCAGAAATAAAAGCTAGTATGCTCTCCCTTGGATGGCTCAAGAACTCCGGATAATCCCGCAAGAACGGAAGAATAACATTCCTGTAATTGGCTATGGTGGCAGGAGATGCCCCTTCAGCCTTTCTTAATGAGATGAATGTCTCTAAAGCAGATGAAGCGCTCTTTAATGGTGTTTCAAGTATCAATGGCGCACCCATAATAATAACTCCCCCTTCCTTTACATTAGAAGAGAGAGTTGTTAAATCCGTATTAAATAACAGGCACTTTTAAGACCCCTTCCCTAATAGAAAAAAATATCTTTTCCGTAAAAACAGGGAAACTTAAAGATGCCGTTACAGACAGCGTTTTGAGAGAATGGTGGAGCTGAGGCGATTTGAACGCCCGACCCCTTCCGTGCGAGGGAAGTGCTCTCCCGCTGAGCTACAGCCCCATACCACAAAACCACGCAGGTAATTCTATCACGTAGTGGCCTCTTGTCAACATCCCGCGCTGTCGTAAGCCGCTCTTTTCGGGATATAATAATCCAAGCCGTATTTTTCGGCACATATTGGCGGTGATATCGATGTCTTTTGGACCGGAGCTTGTTTGGCTTTGCTGCATGGATTTAAAGAGCTTAGAGGGTAAGGCGGTGAGGCGCGTAGACGGCGGTGACGGCTGGGTGGCGCTTACTATGTCGAATAAAGAGGTGCTGCTGCTCTCGTGGAAAGCGCAGAGCTGCGGGGCCGCGCGCATATCCGAGTCCGAAAAGAGGGATCTTGCGTCGATGTCAGCGCAGACGCCTCCCATCGTTAACGCCCTTAAGAAGAACATAAAGGACGCGGAGCTCGTCCTGGCAGGGCAGATGAGACGAGACAGGATCTTAAGGTTTTCTTTCAGGAAAACGGTCGGCGCGGGTTTTTCATCCGTACGTCACGTCGTCCTTGAAGCGATGGACAGGTACGCCAACCTCATCCTTACCGACGAAAACGGCGTGGTGCTTGAGACCGCAAGGCATGTGCACCCCGAGGAGAACAGGTTTCGTTCAGTGCTGCCTGCTCAGCCCTACGTCCCGCCGCCGGCTTTTGAAGGGCCTCCGCTTGAGGAGCTGCTTCTCTCGCCCGATCTGGAAGGGCTTGCAAAGACTGCCGGGTTCGGCAGGCCGCTGCTTGAGGCCGTTTCGAGCCTTAGCCGGGACGAGGCGCGCCGCTTTCTCTCCTGTTTTTACGGCGAGGCCGTGCCGCAGGAGATGCTATTTCAAAGGCTTGGCAAGTATGTCACGGCGTTTCCGGCGCCGCTTCGCGGCGCTGAGATCATGGAGGGCGCGCGCGCGCGCGATGTATGGCGCGATATCACGATAGTCTCTATGCTCGGCGTCTCTTTAGCGTCAAGACGCAAGGCTCTATGTGACCGGATAGCGCGCGAGATCAGAAGGCGGGAGCGCCAAAGGGACGACATAATGAGGCTGCTCACGGAGGAGGACCCCGGCAAGTACAGGCACTGGGGGGAGATCGTCGTCTCGAACCGGCATCAGATAAAACCGGGCGCATCCTCTGCCGAGATAGAGTTCTGGGACGAGTCCGGAGCGCTGAAAAAGGAGATCGTCAGGCTTGACGAGTCAAAGACGCCCGCACAGAACGCCGATATGTTCTTTGCTAAATACAGGAAGATATCGGCGGCGCAGAAGAGGGCTTCGCTGCTATTGGGCAAAGTTGAGTCCGAGCTGCGCGAGCTCGACGAGCTTTTGGCTATCGCGTCAGCGTCGCGCGGCGATTTTGAGCTTTCGTCGATAGAGTCGGAGCTTGGCATCGGTAAGAGACGGCCGGACTCGCGCGGCGCTAAAAAAACAGCCGGGCAGCTGCCGCCGCACAGACGTTTTGACCTTGGCTTCGCACTCGTATTTGCGGGTCTTTCGTCCAAAGGGAACAGATATGTCACGTTTCGCTTAGCGACGCCGGACGATCTGTGGTTTCACGCTCAGGGTGTCCCGGGCTCGCACGTCGTCTTAAGATATACGGCCGCTCCGTCGCCGGAGGAAGAGGATAAGGCAGTGATGTTCTGCGCGTCGCTTGCGGCGCACTACAGCAAGGGCGGCGGGGATGACGCGAGGAGGGTTGACTATACGCTGCGAAAGCACGTATCTCCCATCAAGGGCATGGAGGCCGGCGTTACTTACAGGAACTTCAAATCTGTAATGGCGGACCCGCGCTGCTGGCGCAGCTTCGATGAGTGACGAGCCGGGCTTTGAGCTCTCGGCGCGATTTTACTCCGTGCCTTGGAAGTATCTTTATCCGGCGCGGAGTTTGTCTTTCTGGTCTTCCGGGGCGTGCTTTCATCTGATGCGGCGTGCCTTGACACCTGCGCTTAATGAGTGCTATTATTCCTTGCGTCGCGTGCGGAAATAGCTCAGTTGGTAGAGCGATGGCCTTCCAAGCCGTAGGTCGCGGGTTCGAGTCCCGTTTTCCGCTCCATTAAAAAACAACTCCCCGAAAGACTGTGTCTTTCGGGGTTTTTTGTCGCATAAACTTAGGCGCGCGGGTATTTTATTGCTTGACGGATAGGGAGTTCCCGCTGAAAATGTGTTCGGTGGGATTTTTTACTTTGAAGCGGTGGATATCTATGGAAGAAAATTTAATATATTTTAAGAAGAAATTGGCGGAGACCGGAATCAGGCAGGGCTGGTGGGATTCGCCGGGCATCGTGGCCGCGCTTTCCGGCGGAGGGGATTCTGTGGCCATGCTTTGGCTTCTGCGCGAATTCTACCGCGGCCGCGTCGTGGCGGCTCACCTGGACCACTGCACGCGCGAGGGCGCCTCACACGAAGACGCTGCTTTCGTGCGCGAGCTGTGCCTGAAATGGGGCGTTGAGTGCCGCGTAAAAACGGTGGATGTGCACGCTAAGCGGCTTGTCGGCGAGTCTTTCGAGATGGCGGGACGCAGAGAGCGGTACGAGCATTTTTACGAGACGGCATCCGCCTGCGGCCTGCCCTTCATCGCCGTAGGCCACTCCGCGGACGACCTCATAGAGACGCAGCTGATGAACCTGTTTCGCGGCACCGGACTGGCCGGGCTTCGCGGTATTCCGGAGGTGCGCGGCAATGTAGTGCGCCCTATAATCGCGTTCAGGCGCGAGTCGCTGCGCACGCTGCTGCGCACGATGTCGATACCGTGGAGGGAGGACGCAAGCAATACCGACAGGACCTACACGAGAAACAGAGTGCGCGAGGATCTGATACCGTGGATCAAAAACAACCTCAACCCTAACTTTGAGAATGCGATGCTTGGGCTCGCAAGGCAAATAGACGCTGAGGCGTCGGAGCGCGAGGCCGAGGCTAGGCAAAACATCGGCTCGGCTGCGGCCGACATCCCGCCCGCGCTCGCATGCTGGAAGACATCTTCCCTTGAGGGTGTCTCCGACGCTAAGATTGCCGATATGATAAGGATCCAGGGCGCAATGCTCGAGCTCCCGGTCCTCTCCAGGGACAGGACACAGAAGCTTGTCTCGCTCATAAGGAAGGGCGGCTGCTGGCGCTTCCAGTGGGCTCGCGACATAGAGGTCTGCTATTCCAGACGAGGTATCGGCTGGCTGCACAGAAAAGATATAGTAAAAAGCGCAGATAAAAATAGTGAAAAACCATGGCTGCCGTGGTGGGCGAGATAGCGCTTGTTGTGTTATGATGTATGCTGTTTTGTTTACTCAACTCTGCCTGTAGGAGTGGTATCTCGTTGGATTATAGAGTCGGGAAGGTTTTGATATCTGAAGAAGAACTAAAAGACAAGGTCATGGATCTGGGCCTGCGGATTCGTCGTGATTACGCCGGGAAAGAGCTTGTCTGCGTCTGTGTTCTGAAGGGCGCCGTCGTTTTTTTGGCGGACCTTATCCGGAGCATAGGGCCTGACGTCGACGTGCGCATAGATTTCCTGGCGATCTCCTCCTATGGCGCGTCCACTAAAAGCAGCGGCGTCGTCCAGATTCAGAAGGATCTGAGCCAGGATATAAGCGGCAAACATGTCCTTATAGTCGAGGATATACTCGACACCGGTCTCTCTCTCTCTTATATAAGGACGCTCCTTAAGGAGCGCAGGCCGGAAAGCCTGGCCGTCTGTGTCCTGCTCGATAAGCCGGAGCGCAGACGCCAGCCCGTTGAGGCGGAATATGTCGGGTTCGCTATCCCCGACGAGTTCGTCGTGGGCTACGGACTTGACTACGCCGGGAAGTACCGCCATCTGTCCGCCGTTTACGTGGCGGAGCCGTTGGGTGAGGCGCATGACGCGCGGATAAACGATAATTAATAAAGATAAATTTTATCGCAGGGTTTATGAAAGAGAGGGAGCATGGGTTTGAATAAAAGGTCAAAAAATGTGGGCATGTACATTGTCCTGATAGTGCTTGTCGTGAGCATCGTAAATGTCTTTTTGACGCCGGAAGCGTCCAGGGACAAACAGGGGACTGAGGTGCTCCCGTACAGCCAGCTGATGGCCGAGGCGAAAGCCGGCAACGTGGCCAAGGTCCTTGTGGACAGGGAGCAGCTCAAGGGTACTCTCAAGTCGGGAAAAGAGTTCGTCACGTATATACTTGACGCCTCAACGCTGCCGAGCGTACTGTCGGATAAGGGGGTCGAGGTCGAGGTCGTCCCCCCCCCAAAGAACTCGTGGATTACGGCGCTTCTTACGTCGCTTCTGCCAACGCTTCTGCTGATAGGCGTGTGGATATACTTCATATATAACATGCAGGGCGGCGGCAACAAGGTGATGGGGTTCGGGAAGAGCAAGGCCAAGATGTTCCTCGATAACAGGCCTAAGGTGACGTTTTCAGACGTGGCCGGCTGCGATGAAGCCAAGGAGGAGCTCGGGGAGGTAGTTTTGTTCCTTAAGGATCCGAGCAAGTTCACGCGGCTTGGCGCGAGGGTGCCGAAGGGGATATTGCTGTTAGGCGCGCCCGGCACGGGAAAGACTTTGCTGTCGCGAGCCGTTGCGGGAGAGGCTGACGTGCCGTTCTTCAGCATAAGCGGTTCTGATTTCGTCGAGATGTTCGTAGGCGTTGGGGCCGCCAGGGTCAGGGACCTCTTTGAGCAGGCGCGCAAGTTTCAGCCCTGCATAGTTTTCATAGACGAGATAGACGCGGTAGGGCGCCACAGAGGAGCCGGCTTAGGCGGAGGACACGACGAACGCGAGCAGACCTTAAACCAGCTTTTGGTGGAGATGGACGGTTTTGACACAGGTTCCGGAGTCATCCTCATAGCCGCCACAAACAGGCCAGACATACTTGATCCCGCGTTGCTGCGCCCAGGGCGTTTCGACAGGCAGATAGTCGTCGACAGGCCTGATGTTAACGGAAGGCGCGACATACTTAAGGTTCACCTGAAAAACAAAAAAGTCGACAAGGACGTAGATGTAGACGTCATAGCGCGCAGGACGCCGGGTTTCGTCGGCGCCGACCTCGAGAACCTCGTTAACGAGGCGGCCCTGCTTGCGGCCCGCCGCAACAAGGATGCGCTCGGGATGCCGGAGCTTGAGGACGCCATTGACCGCGTCATAGCCGGCCCGGAGCGTAAGAGCCGCATAGTGAGCAGGAAAGAGCGCGAGATAATAGCCTACCATGAATCCGGACACGCGCTTGTCGCAAGCAAGATACCCGGCAGCGACCCTGTGCATAAGGTATCGATAATACCGCGCGGCCATATGGCGCTCGGCTTTACGCTGCAGCTGCCGACAGAGGACCGGTTCCTCGTCTCCAAGCAGGAGCTGTCGGACAAGATAACGGTGCTGCTGAGCGGACGCGTGGCCGAGATGATACGTTTCGGGGACGTGACGAGCGGTGCTTCGAACGACCTTGAACGTGCCACACAGATAGCGCGCCAGATGGTCACACAGCTTGGGATGAGCGAGAGGCTCGGGCTAGTGACGCTCGGAAGGAAGCAGCACGAGGTGTTTTTGGGCAAGGACATAGTTGAGGACAGGAACTACAGCGAGGAGATAGCGTACGCTATAGACCAGGAGGTCCGCAGCATAATAGACGACTGCTTCAACAGGGCGAAGGACATCCTTACGGAGCACAGGGCGCGGCTTGAGGAGATGACGGCACTCCTGCTGGAGAAAGAGGTCCTTGAGGGCGCCGAGCTTGACGAACTGCTTGGGTATCCCAATAACAACAATAATAAGAACGGTTCGCAGCAAAACGGCAGCGATGACGGCAAGGAAAAGGAGCCCGAAAGCGGCGCCTCGCCGTCTGATAAAGAAGTTGCCGAAGAGGATTCGGAAGGGCACGCCGCTCAAACGAACGCAGAAAACGCATGCGACGACGGCGCAGTGCGTAAACAGGCGCGGGAAATCGGCGCCGCGGACGATGACGACCCTGACGACGAGGAAGACTGATTTAAGTAAAACTATGCGTTGGAATTTGAAACGATTTTGATATACTGTACAAGGGACGCCCGGGTTTTCCCCGGGCGCCGGTTTTTCATGGGGGACTGCGATTTTGTTTTTTGTCATATTTTGCGTGAGGATGGTCTGAGTCAGATGGCAAGGTCTTTGTTTTTATCTTTCAGCCGCGCGGCGCGATCTGTTTTCGACGAGCGGCGGGTCGTTTGAGATGGAGGATCGGTTTGAACTGCGTTCGCCATGGCCTCTTGCCGGCGACCAGCCTGAGGCGGTTGAGAGGCTCGTGCGCGGATTTGGCGCGCCCGGCGCCGTACAGACGCTGCTTGGGGTGACGGGCAGCGGCAAGACGTTCACTATGGCAAACGTCATCGAGCGCCTGCAAAGGCCTACCTTGGTCATGGCGCACAACAAGACGCTGGCCGCGCAGCTTTACAGCGAGTTCAAGGAGTTTTTTCCAAACAACTCCGTCAACTATTTTGTGAGTTACTATGATTACTATCAGCCGGAGGCCTACATGCCGGCGCAGGACATATATATAGAGAAGGACGCTTCCGTCAACGAGCGCATAGAGAAACTGCGGCTTGCCACGACTAAGGCGCTGCTCGAAAGGCGCGACGTTATAGTCGTCGCGAGCGTGTCCTGTATATACGGACTGGGGAAGCGCAAAAATTACGAGGACGCAATATTCAGGTTTGCCGTAGGCGAGCGGTGGGAGCGCCGCGCGTTTTTGACGAGGCTTATAGAAAATTATTACCAGCGCAACGACATGTCGCTGCTGCCGGGGAACTTCAGGAGCCGCGGCGAATCTGTCGAGATATACCCGGCCTACAGCGACACCGCGATAAGGGTGGTCTTCTTCGACGACGAGATAGAGCGTATTGAGGAGACTGACCCTGTCTCTGGCAAGTGCCTTCTCTCCAAGAGCCATACGGGCATATTCCCGGCGCAGCACTACGTCACCACGTCGGGCGCAATAGAAAGGGCGGTCCGCGAGATAGAGCGTGAGCTTGAGGAGAGGACGCTGGAGCTTGAGTCAAACGGCAAGCTGCTTGAGGCACAGAGGCTAAGGATGAGGACGAAGTACGACATAGAGATGCTCCTTGAGGTAGGGTACTGCTCCGGCATAGAGAACTATTCCAGGTTCCTCGACGGCAGGCAGCCCGGGGACGCTCCCGGGACGCTTATGGATTTTTTCCCGGAGGATTCGCTCATATTCATAGACGAGTCGCATATGACCATACCTCAGATACGCGGTATGTACAACGGTGACAGGGCGCGCAAGGAGGTCCTTGTAGAGCACGGGTTCAGGCTGCCGTCATGCCTTGACAACAGGCCGCTTAAATGGGATGAGTTTGAGCCGCTGCTTAAGAACGCGCTCTTCATCTCCGCCACGCCGGGGGATTACGAGATAGGGCGGTCCGACCAGGTCGTGGAGCAGCTTATAAGGCCGACAGGCGTCACGGATCCGATAGTTGAGATACACAAGGCGACGGGACAGGTGGACGACCTGATAGCGGAGGTGCGCCCCGTAACAGAAAAGGGAGAGAGGACGCTTATATCTACGCTCACCAAGCGTTCCGCCGAAGACCTGGCCGAGTATCTTGCGGGGCTTGGCATAAAGGTCCGCTACATACATTCGGAGCTTGACACGTTTGAGAGGGCGGAGCTGCTGCGCGACCTGAGGCTTGGGGTATTTTCGGTGCTGGTCGGGGTCAATCTTCTGAGGGAGGGCATAGACCTTCCCGAGGTATCGCTTGTCGCTATACTCGACGCGGACAGAGAGGGGTATCTTCGTTCGCACCGTTCGCTCATACAGATGATAGGGCGCGCGGCGAGGAACATGGCGGGCCGCGTCATACTCTACGCTGACAGGATGACGGACAGCATCAGCGCGGCGGTCAAAGAGACAGACAGGCGCAGAAAGAGGCAGGAGGCGTACAACGAAGAACATGGGATAGTCCCGCAGTCGGTCTCGAAGGCCATAAAAGACCTGCTGCCCGCGGAGCTGCTGCAGGGCGGATCGGACAGCCGCACGGCTCATACGGCGGCAGACGGCAGAAATGCGGATGCGCGCGAGATGGAGATAAAAATGTGGGAGGCGGTCGAAAGGCTTGACTTTGAGACGGCCGCGGAGCTCAGGGACCGCATTATGCAGTTAAGAGGCGATGGAGAAATTGGAACAGATCATAAAAATTACAGGCGCAAGACAGCACAATCTAAAAAACATAGACGCGGAAATTCCTAAAAACAAACTTGTCGTCGTGACCGGTCCTTCTGGTTCGGGGAAGTCGTCGCTTGCGTTCGACACCATATACGCGGAAGGACAGCGGCGGTATGTGGAGTCGCTTTCGTCCTACGCCAGACAGTTTCTGGGCATTTCGGACAAACCCGATGTCGACGATATAAGCGGGCTTTCGCCGGCCATATCGATAGAACAGAAGGGCACGAGCCACAACCCGCGCTCAACGGTTGGCACAGTGACAGAGATATATGACTATCTCAGGCTCCTCTATGCCAGGGCGGGCGTCCCGCACTGCCCAAAGTGCGGCAAGGAGGTCCACCGTTACAGCGTGGACGAGATAATCGACAGGATATTCCGCGACTACGACGGCAAGGCCATAGAGGTCCTTTCGCCGCTGGTTCGGGGAAAGAAGGGGGAATTTAAAAACCTTCTGCTCAAGCTGCGCCAGCAGGGGTACATGCGCGCGCGCGTAGACGGAGCCCTTCTTTGGCTTGAGGAAGAGATTGATTTGGACAAAAAGAGGCATCACACCATAGAGTGCGTTATAGACAGACTCCGTGTTAAGGAGGAGAACAGGTCGCGCCTCGCCGAAGCGACGGAGATGGCGATGAAGCTGTCCGACGGCTTTGTCCTGCTGGTATCGGAGGGCGTGGAAGAGCTTGAGCTCACTGAAAAATATATATGCCCCGACTGCGAGGTCAGCTTGCCCGACATAGAACCCAGGCTTTTTTCCTTCAATAACCCCTACGGCGCGTGTCCGGACTGCGGCGGGCTCGGAGTGCACATGTACTTCTCCGGGGATCTTGCGGTCAACCCCGATCTGCCCATAGGCGAAGGCGGGTTCATACCGTGGAAGTCGGCTAAGTATATGGTCCAGAAGGCTGAGCAGCTTGCCTCAATACATGGATGGGACCTTTCCGTTCCGTTTGGCAAACTGCCCGGAGAAGTTAAGGATATCCTGCTCAACGGAACCGACGAGGTCATCCCCATGATATTTTCGGACAAAAACGGCGACTGGGAATACAACGGGCATTACATAGGGCTTTTGCCATGGCTTGAAAAGCGCTTCTCCGAGACCGAATCAGAGAACTACAGGGACGAGCTTTTGCGTTTCCGCGTGGAGGACGAGTGTGCGTCGTGCCGCGGGGCCAGACTCAAACCGGAGGCGCTTGCGGTCACGATCGGGGGATATAACATAGCTAAACTCACGGAAATGCCTGCGGAGGAGCTCATCGGAGTGCTCGACAGAATCGCAATGGGGGAGCGCGAGCGCAAAATAGTGGGGCAGGCCATGAACGAGGCGCGCAAGCGTCTGTCGTTCCTCAACGATGTGGGCGCGGGCTACCTCAGCCTTTCGAGAAGAGCCGATACTTTAAGCGGCGGAGAAAGCCAGAGGATACGGCTTGCGACGCAGATAGGCTCCCAGCTTACAGGTGTCCTCTACGTTCTGGACGAACCTACGATAGGGCTGCATCCAAGGGACACGAACAGGCTGCTCGGCACGCTTATGGCCATACGCGACATAGGCAACACGGTCGTCGTGGTCGAACACGACAGGGACACCATGATGGCCGCCGACCACATATTGGAGCTGGGGCCGGCCGCGGGCGAAAGAGGCGGCTATCTCGTGGCCAGCGGCAGCGCGGAGGAGATAAGACACGGCGATTCCTCGACTGCGGCATACCTGCGCGGCGATGCTGACGGCACCTTCAGGCCGGGCAAGTCGAGACGCGCGCCTGATGGCTGTATAAAGCTGCGCGGATGCAGGGAAAACAATCTTAAAAACATTGACGTAGACATACCTCTTGGCATATTTGCCGCCTTAAGCGGCGTCTCCGGTTCCGGAAAGAGCACGCTCCTTTACGAGGTCCTCTACAAGGGGCTTCGCGGAAAGTTCGATTCGGACTACCGCGAGAGGCCGGGCAAGTTCGACTCGATATCGGGCTACGAGGCGCTGCGCAATGTGGTTCTGGTCGACCAGAGCCCGATAGGCCGCACGCCGAGATCCAATCCGGCCACATACACAGGGGTATTCACTCCTATACGTGAGTTTTTCGCGCAGCTTCCGGAGTCGAGACTGCGCGGGTATCAGCCGGGGCGCTTCAGCTTCAACGTGAAGGGCGGCCGCTGCGAATCGTGCGGCGGGGACGGCGAGATCAAGGTGTCGATGCTCTTTTTGCCGGATGTGTACGTGAAGTGCGATGTGTGCAAAGGGCGCCGCTACAACCGCGAAACTCTCGAGGTCAGGCATAAGGGACTGTCTGTAGCGGACGTGCTAGATATGACGGTGGACGAGGCTGTCGAACATTTCGCGGACATACCGAGGATAGCAAACAAACTGAGCGTCATTCAGGAGGCCGGGCTTGGCTATATAAGGCTGGGGCAGTCGGCGACCACCCTCAGCGGCGGCGAGGCCCAGCGCGTCAAGCTTGCTGCCGAGCTTGGCAAAAAATTCAGAGGAAGCACTCTCTACCTGCTTGACGAGCCGACAACCGGCCTGCACTATACCGACGTGAAGAAGCTGCTGAAGCTGCTTCACAGGCTTGTGGACCAAGGCAACTCCGTACTCGTGATAGAGCATAACCTCGATGTGCTGGCATCCGCAGACTATATAATAGACTTAGGGCCCGATGGGGGACGGCGCGGCGGGAAACTGACAGCCGCGGGCACCCCGGAAGAAGTGGCGCGCCATAAGGGCGCAACAGGCAAGTATCTTGCGGAGTTCATGAAAAACATAAAGGACAAAGGCGGGGATAGCCTATGAGAGACAGAAACAGCCCGCCCGGCGAAGACATTTGCTGGGGCAGGAACGCGGTCATATCGCTGCTTGAGACGACGCCCGAACGCTGCATGAAGGTCGTCGTGTCAAAGAGCGTGCAGCCTCATCTCATGGCCAGGGTGCTCGAGATGTGCAGGAAAGAGCACGTGACCGTACAGACGGCTGACAACGCGGCGCTCGACAGGCTCACCGGCAGGGAGAACCATCAGGGAATAGCTGCGTACACGGCCTCTATGAAGCTTTGGGACGCGTGCGACATAACGAGCCTGACACCGGCTGCGCCTGAGCCCGCAATGGTGCTTTTGTGCGACCATATCCAGGACCCTCGTAACCTGGGCGCGGCGATAAGGAGCGCGGAAGCCGCCGGAGCCTCCGCGGTGATGGTGCCTAAACGCGGAGGCAGCCTGCCAACCGGAACTGTCGTTAAGACAAGCGCCGGCGCGGCGCTGAGGATGCCGCTGGTTATGGTGGGCAACGTATCGCAGTCTGTGCGCACGCTCCAAGAAGCCGGTTTCTGGGTAATAGGGCTTGCAATGGAGGCGCGCGAGAGCCTCTTTAAGGGAGACCTGCCGCAGCGGCTTGCCATCGTCGTCGGATCCGAGGGCGACGGGCTGGGACAGGCTGTTTCAAAGGCGTGCGATGAGCTCAGGAAGATACCGATGAGAGGGGCGGTCGGATCGCTGAACGCGTCGGTCGCGGCCTCGCTTGCCATGTTCGAGTGGTCGAGGAATATGCCGGCGCGGTCAGGTTTGACCGATTAAACTTTTAGTGCTACAATTTCATCGCTGATTCAGGAGCTATTTCCGGGAAGAGTGGGGCGTGCCCACTCTTTTTTTATTACATATCACGGAGGCGTATCGTGTGGATGTAAATCGTATGAACGGACTGTACAATGATCTGAGGTCTCGCATCGAATCGCTTGGCTGCGACTGTGTCGGTTTCGAACTTGTGCGTGAGGGCGGGATGGAAATACTTCGGGTCTATATAGATATGCCCGGCGGCGTCGACCTCTCGGACTGCGAGACCGTGGCCAGGGAGCTGAACTGTTATCTCGACGCGGCCGACGAGGATATCCTGCCCGAGAGATATTTCCTCGAGGTGAGCTCGCCGGGAGTAGAGCGTCCTCTGTTCACTCCGGACGACTACGCGCGCTTTGTCGGCATGGATGCGGAGGTCACGCTCAGGGGCGGCAAAAAAATTACGGGGACCATAGAGGCCGCGGATGAATCGTCAGTGCGTATGACCTTAAAAGGCGCGTCAGTGACGGCCGCTTTCGCTGATATAGCGCGCGGCAAACTGCTGTATAAGGAGAATCGCGGCGAAAAGAAGACGTTTAAGAAGATACCGCCTAAAAAAAAGAAAAAGCACTGAGGCCGCCGCTTTAAGAAGGGACTCAGGCGCGGGAATGATTTACTGAAGAGAGGAGATGAATGGATGCAGCTGGGAAAGGATTTTAAAAAGGTGCTGAAGCAGATAGAGGAGGAAAAAGGGCTCTCCGAAGAGGTGATCGTCGCGAGCCTTGAAGCCGCTATGATATCGGCCTATAAAAAATATAAGGGCGGCAACCAGACCATGGAGGTCCATATCGACGTCGAAAACGGAGATGTTTCCCTTTATGAGGTGCGGCAGATTGTGGAGACTGTTGAGGACCCTGACAGCGAGATAACGCTGCAGGATGCCATGACGATGGGGTACGAGGACGTAGAGGTCGGGGATGTCATACGAAGTGAGATCTTTCCCGAAGATTTCGGCCGCATAGCCGCGCAGACGGCAAGGCAGGTCATTATACAGAGGCTCAAGGATGCCGAGCGTCAGGTGGTTTACGAGCAGTTTGCGGATAAAATAGGCAACATAGTGACGGGCACTATATTCAAATCCGAAGGAGATCAGGTCCTTGTCAGGCTCAGTGAAAAGTCTGAAGCGGTGATGCCTAGGGAAGAGCGCATAATAGGTGAGAAATACATCCCGGGGGACAGGAAGAAGTTCTACCTGCTTGATGTGCGCCAGACCACCAGAGGGCCCAGGATAATAGTTTCAAGGACGCACCCGGGGCTCTTGCGCCGCCTGCTGGAGCTTGAGATCCCGGAGATCGGCGACGGAGTGGTAGAGATACGCAACATCGTGAGGGAGGCGGGAACAAGGGCCAAAGTAGCGGTGACGTCGCTTGACGTTAACGTGGAGCCCCTCGGCGCGTGCGTAGGCAAACAGGGGGGGCGCATCAAGTCCATAAGCAGCGAGCTGAACGGCGAGAGGATAGACATTATAGTCTGGAGTTCGGATATACTTACCTATATAAGGAACGCGCTCTCTCCGGCCAAGGTGCTGAGGATCGAACCTCTTCTTGACCAGGACAGGTCTGTTGTAGCCTACGTGCGCCCGGACCAGCTGTCGCTGGCCATCGGCAAAGCGGGGCAGAACGTACGCCTGGCAGCTCGCCTGACGGGGTGGAAGATAGACATCAAGGTGAAGGAAGAAGATAAACTGCCCACAATGAAGGATCTTTTCATTGATATAAAAGACATCCTGTCAGAGCAGGAAAAAGGCTGAGGTATGCTGCTATGGACGGCGGTCGCAGCGGTTCGTCGAAGGTAAAACATGAAAGAACCTGCGCCGGCTGTGGTTCCCAGTCGCCGAAACGTGCGATGATGCGCGTCGTCAGAACACCGGAAGGCGAGGTCAGGTACGACCCCACGGGCAGGGCAAACGGACGCGGCGCCTATCTGTGCCGTAATGTCGATTGCGTAAGGGCGGCAAAGAAAAAGAGGGCGCTTGCCAGAGCGCTTAAAACAGATGTCGATGAGAGCGTGTACGCTATGCTTGAGTCGCTCTGTGCGGAGGGTAAAAACGATGGGTAACGCGGCGGAAGCTGCCAATGAGCGCATCATCGATACGCTTGGCATGGCCAGACGAGCAGGAAAGCTTGCTGTTGGGCAGGATAAAGTGCTGGCGTCGCTGAGGAAGCGTGAGCCGCTTGTAGCCGTCGTGACCAACGACTGTTCCGGTTCGGTGCTTCGTTCCCTTAATGCGGGCGCCGCGCGCGGGGAAGTCAGGATATTAGTATTAAAAAATGTCGACAGGACCGTTCTTGGGAAGCGCCTGGGCGTAGGATCCGCTCAGGTTGCGGCGCTGCCTTGCGGCGGCGGTTTTGCCGAGAAAGTTTTGTCTCTATATTACAGGAGTGATGCCGATGAGCAAAATCAGAGTGTATGAGCTGGCAAAGACGCTTGAAAAAAGCAACAACGAAATGTTGGATATCCTAACGGACCTTGGCGTCAGTGTTAAGTCGCACATGAGCTCGATAGACGACGATGTCGTCGATAAGGTCAAGGACTACCTTGAAAGGAAAAACGCGGAAAAAGAGAAAAAGGCCGCCGAGGCGCTGGCGGCGTCCCCGGAGGTGACGGTTCCGGAAGGGGCTTCAGTGTTTGACGTAGCGTCAATCATCGGTGAAAAACCGGGGAACGCTGTCAAGGCCCTTATGGCGGCCGGTCTTATGGTCCCCGCGACTGCACCAGCAAACGATAAGATACTTGAGATATTAGGCAAGAGCTTTGGCAAAAAGTTCGTCTTCGGAAAGGTCGAGGTATCAGCCTCGAATGAAGCGAAAGAAAAAGCCGGGGAAGAAGCCAAGCCTTCCGCGCGTGCAGCGGAAGAGAAGAGGGCCGAGCGGGTCGAATTGCCGCGTAAAGAAGACAAACCCGCGCGCAAAACAAAGAAAGCGGCTCATGCCGATAAGAATGTCGGGCCTGTAACAAGGCCGCCGATAGTCACGGTGATGGGACATGTTGACCACGGCAAGACGACGCTGCTTGACTATATAAGGAAGACGCGCGTGACAGAGAAAGAGGCGGGCGGCATCACGCAGCATATAGGAGCTTCGAGGGTGAATTACAACGGGAACACAATAGTGTTCCTCGATACTCCGGGACATGAGGCGTTCACGTCTATGCGCGCGCGGGGGGCACAGGTAACGGACATAGCGATACTTGTGGTGGCGGCCGACGACGGCGTAAAGCCTCAGACATTAGAGGCCATGAACCACGCGAAGGCCGCGGGCGTGCCTATAGTAGTAGCCGTCAACAAGACTGACAAGCCTGACGCGAAACCCGACAGGGTGAGGCAGCAGCTGTCGGATTACGGACTTGCGCCGGAAGAGTGGGGCGGGGACACCATAATGGTCGACGTGGCCGCAAAGACCGGAGCAGGCGTGGACCAACTCCTTGAGATGGTCCTTCTTGTGGCGGAGATGCAGGAGTTAAAAGCGGACCCGACGGCGACGCCTGAAGGAACCGTCATAGAGGCTAATCTCGACAAGGGCAAGGGACCTGTGGCCACAGTCATAGTGCAGAACGGCACATTACGCTGCGGCGATATAATCCATACGGACACGGCCTGGGGTAAGATCCGCGCGATGATTGACGACTCCGGCGCCAGCGTAAAAAGCGCGGGGCCAAGTATGCCTGTTGAGATATTGGGCCTTGAGAATGTCCCGCAGCCCGGTGAAAAGTTCACGACCCTTTCGTCTGAACGTGAGGCCCGTGACATTATGTCCCGCAACGAGTTTGAGCGCAGGGAGGCCGACCAGGGCAAGACAAAGCGTCTTACGCTTGAGGAGCTTTACGACAAGATGCAGACAGGGGAGACTCCTCAGCTGCGGCTCGTGCTTAAGTGTGACGTCCAGGGGTCACTTGAGGCTTTCCACTCCTCTTTGCTTAAGATGAGCACGGATTCCGTCTCGATAAGCATAGTGCACGAGGGTGTAGGCAGGATATCCGAATCGGACGTAATGCTGGCGTCCGCATCTGATGCCATAATAGTCGGGTTTAACGTCAGACCGGACAGCAACGCTAAAAAAATCGCCGAGAACGAGGGCGTTCAGATACGCCTTTACCAGGTCATATATGACATGCTGGACGACGTCAAGGCCGCCATGGAGGGCATGCTCGAACCGGAGCTGCGCGAGCACACTCTTGGTCTTGCTGAGATAAGGGAAATATTCAGAGTCCCCAAGATCGGCAACATAGCAGGCTGCCGCGTGACAGAGGGGCTCATACGCAGGAGCGCCAAGGTACGCCTGATCCGCGACGGGGTTGTGTTCTGGAACGGAGAGCTTTCAAGCCTTAAGCACTTCAAGGATGATGTGAGGGAGATAAAGGCCGGTAACGAGTGTGGCCTCAGCTTCGATAAATTCCAGGATTTCCGCGTTGGAGATGTTGTCGAGGCTTATGAGATACTTAAGGAAAAGAGGACGCTCGATTAGTAATGATGTTTTGGATCGGCGCCGCCGTATGTTCTATAAGGCTGCACTGTACGGACAGCCTCAAGGAACGCAGGCATGTCGTGCGTTCGCTTACTGACGGCGCAAGGAGCCGTTTCAACGTCTCCTGCGCCGATTTGGGCCCGCACCTCACGAGACAGGGCGCGGACATCGGTTTTACAGCCGCGGGTTCCTCTGCCGAGGAGATCGATGAAAGACTTGCAAACCTTGAGAACTTCTTGCGCATGAGAGAAGCGGACGGGGAATTTGAGATAGTGGACTTCAGCCGGGAGGTGTTTGCCTATGGCGACTTATCGGATTGAGCGCGTTAATAAAGAATTTCTTCGTATAATATCCGATCTTCTGCAGACGAAGATAAAAAGGGAGGACGTCAAGGCGGCTATACTTACCAAAGTCAGCGCGTCGCGGGACCTTAGTTTCGCAAAGGTCTACTACACGTTAATAGAGACCGGTGACAGAGAATCCGTGCAGAAAGCGCTTGACTCGGTGGCCGGCATGCTGCGCAGCCTCATGGGCAGGGAGATGCACCTCAGGACCATTCCGGAACTGCACTTCGTATACGATGACTCTGAGATCAAGGCGCGAGCTATGGACGAACTCCTTGACAAGCTGAGCGCTGAATTTGCCGACAAGGCGCCCGGTGTGTCCGAGGAAGGAGAGGAAGGGGAAAATGCCCTCTGAAGCCTGCCTTAAGATAATAGAGTGCCTTGAAAGACATGTTGCCTGGATAGTTGTCTGTCATGAAAATCCGGACGGCGACACATTGGGGTGCGGAATGGCTCTTTACTCCCTCGGGGTAAGGCTTGGCAGGAAGGTTCGGCTGATCGGCAAGGACCCTCTGCCTTGCCGTTACGAATTCCTGCGTTATGCCAAGGATTACGAACAGGTGCGCGAGCTGTCGCCGGAAGAGGCGTGCGGAGCGCTTGTCATATGCGTCGACACCAGTACCGTGAACAGAAGCGTGCCCGGGCTCGCTAAAGTCCTCGCTCAGTGCGCAGATACCGTCAATATAGACCATCACGGAGATAACGAAAGATATTGCAGGCTTAACCTCGTCGATTCAGACGCGTCGGCCACGGCCGAGATAATCACGGACATAATGCTGGCGGGCGGCTGGGGAGTCACAAAAGACGAGGCAGACGCGCTCTATGCCGGGCTCATCACGGATAACGGCAACTTCAGGTTTCGCTCGACCTCGCCGCGCAGCCATATATGCGCGGCCAAGCTTCTTGAGGCGGGAACGGACCCAGCGGAGATAGACGATTACGTGAACGAGAACCTCTCTGCATCCGGACTGAAACTGTGGGGGACGGCGCTTTCGCGTACGGAGATATTTGCCGGCGGCAAAGGAGCTCTCTTCTGGCTTCGCGAGGATGACTTCAAAGAGGCGTCGGCTGACGCAAGCGTAGTTGACGGTCTCGTCAACATGCTTCTTCGCATAAACGGTGTTAAGATAGCGATCTTTTTAAGCGATCCCAACGGGGTCAACAAGGCCAGCATACGTACCCGCCCTCCGTACAGCGCAAGAGAGATCGCGGCTGTATTCGGCGGAGGCGGGCATGTTCAGGCAGCCGGCGCCGCCATTCAGGGGACGTTTGAGGAGGCGCTCGCAAAGATAAGGGCGGAAGCTGAAAGATATGCGGTTTACGGGATTCCTGCCACTGAATAAGCCGGCCGGAGTGCGCAGTACGCACTGCGTAGAGGCCGTACGTAAAATATTCGGCGGCAAGGTCAGGGTCGGGCACGGGGGCACGCTTGACTCCACCGCTTCCGGGCTTTTGGTGATCCTGCTTGGGCAGTGTACGCGCCTAAGCAATTTTGTGATGGACATGCCAAAGCGCTATAAAACATTAGTGCGCTTAGGCAGCGTAACCGATACCGACGATGCGTCCGGAGCGCTGCTGAGTCAAAGCGAGTGGAGGCATATCACCGAGAGCGATATCGACACTGCGCTATGCGGCTTCATGGGATGGCGCATGCAGGAGCCTCCGCAGATATCCGCTGTTCACGTCTGCGGGAAGAGGGCACACAGCCTGGCCAGGATGGGTTTGGAAGTAAAAGTGGAGGCAAAGCCGGTTTATTTTGCGTCCGTGACAAGGACAGGGCCGATATCGCAAGACGGCGAAGTGCCTTTTACGGTCTGCTGCCGCAAAGGCACCTACATACGCGGCTTTGCGCGTGACCTTGGGCGAGTCCTTGGCTGCGGCGCGCACGTGCGTGAGCTTGTGAGGGAAAGCGTCGGAACCTTTGACCTGGCCTTGTGCGCGCAAGCACCGGAGTTTTCCGGCGCGTGCCGCGAGGAACTTGCGCGCCGTGTGCTGCCGCCTGATTTTCTGCGCGGAGCAGTTTTGACATATCACGCCTCTGAGTCGGACGCAAAGAGCCTTTCAAACGGCCGGCCGGTTTTACTGAGCGAACTTGAACGCCTTTATTTCGGAAGATTCATAACGTCGGCCGGCAGTATCATAGTGGTGTCGGACGGCATATTCTCTCTCTGCGCGCGCTCTTTTGCCGGGAGCACCTTGCGTGCGGAGCCTGAGGTCAATATAATAGACGGCGGGAGCGATTGAAAAATGATATTCGCGCTTGGCGCTTTCGACGGATTTCATGTGGGACATCGCCTTCTTCTTTGCGCAGCCCGCAAAAGGGCTTGCGTAAAGGGAACCGAGTGGGGAGTCATAACCTTTGACGGGCACCCCCAGATGCTCTTTAACAAAGACGGCTTCAAGCTTCTCTTTACTCAAGAGGAGCGCGACATGCTGGTAAAGTACTTCGGGATACCGATTATTTCTAAGATCCCGTTTACGCGGGCAATAGCCGATATGACGCCGGAGTGCTTTATAGATTACATAGCGGCGAGAAACGTGATAGACGGCATCGTAATAGGGGAGAACTTCCGTTTCGGCAGGGCCAGAACAGGGACGCCGGAGTTTTTGGAAGCCATCTGCCGCGCTCGCGGGTGGACGCTTGATGTCATTCCGTCATATACGATGAACGGGACGGTGGTGAGCAGCTCTGCTATAAGGGATGCGGTAGTACGAGGGCAGATGCAGGCGGCGTGCGATATGCTCGGGCACCCGTTCTTTATCCAGGGCAAGGTAGTAAAAGGAGACGGACGCGGCAGATCTCTTGGATACCCTACAGCCAACCTTTCCGTCAAAAGCGGGAAAATATATCCAGCAAGAGGAAGCTACGCGGCCTTGACCTTCATCGAGGGGGCATGGCGCGAGACGGCGCTCAACATAGGCTACAACCCCACGTTTGAGGGCATAAGAGGCCTTAGGTGCGAGGCCCACATAATTGGCTATGACGACGACCTTTACGACAGGAACATCTGCGTGTTCATCGTGGCACGCAACAGGGAGGAGATGAAATTTTCGTCGCCGTCGGCCCTCTCCGCGCAGCTTAAAAAGGACGTAAGGCTTTCGATATCTCAGGCTGCGGATTACTTAAACATGCATAAGGAACAGATGAGAGGATTTGAACCGCTGCTCCTTTGACATGATGGAACCGGCGTCGTATGATACAACGGTTGCTTCTGGCAGCTCTGGTTTTAATTCATTTGCTTTTTGCTCTTAATATGAAGGAGGACGATCGTTCTTGCTTAGCTATATGAGAAACCACATAAAACTTATAATGACCACGGTTATCGCTTTGTTTGTCATATCCTGCTTCGGTGGATATGGTCTCTATGTCCGCTCAGGCAGAGGCGGAGGCACGGGGAGCAGGGATTATCCCGTGGCCGAGATAAACGGCAAAAGAGTCATGCGCTCTGAGCTTGAGAATATGGCGGCCCGCATGGCGGATCAGTATTCGCAGGGCAAAGAGATAACGTCTGCAGACATCCCGATGCTGCGAAAGACCGTGCTTGACGGCATGGCTATTCAGTCGGAGATAGAGAAGGAGATAAAATCGAGGGGCATAACGGTCACCGACGACGAGATCAACAAAGAGTACGAGAAGATAATGGACAGCTACCCCACAAGAGAAGAGTTCATGGCCTACCTGCAGCGCAGCGGAACCACCGAGAAAGCGGTGAAGGAAGAGCTTCGCCGGCAGATATCGCAACAAAAACTGATGGATTCGCTCCAGGCAGATGTAAAGGTCAGCGATGAAGAGGCCCGCGGTTTTTACAATACCGCGAAGGGTTTCTTGTACAAGCAGCCCGCCGGCACGCTGATGAACCTGGCCGCGTTTAAAAACACAGCCGCCGCCAAGTCGGCACAGAAGGAGCTGGAGAGCGGGGCCGACTGGGACAAGACGATGAAGAAGCACGAGGGCGACATAGCGAACTCAACGCCGTATGACAAGCCTGTCCTGATAGCGGATAAGATGATGTCGTCAGGCCCGATGGAGAAGCTGAAGAATTACCCGATGAACAAAGTGTCTTCTGTTATCAGCATAACAAGCAACGACGCATATATCGCGATTAAACGCGGGCGGTCGCCGGAGAGGGTGCTGAGCTTCAACGAGGTCAGCGCCGACATCACATCTGTGCTGAAGAACCAAAAAACGCAGCAAAAACAGGAAGAGTTCTATAAGGCATTGCTCAAGCGGGCTGAAATCAAGATACTGGATCCTGATATATTCCCTAAGCCGGAACAGACGGATGTAAAATCCGACGACAAAAAATAGCCGGTATCGCGAAAAGTGCCCTGAATATCCGCAAAGCTGACACTGGCTATTGACAAAGGGACGGATGCGAAATAAAATAACGCCTGTTGGTGAGGTGGCCGAGCTAGGCTGAAGGCGCTCGCCTGCTAAGCGGGTAGGGGGGCATAAACCTCCCTCCAGGGTTCAAATCCCTGCCTCACCGCCATAATGACGGCACGCGCCGGTAGCTCAACTGGATAGAGCATCGGACTACGGATCCGAAGGTTACGAGTTCAAATCTTGTCCGGCGCGCCATTGAATATCAAAGGTCCTAAGGTGATAATTGCCTTGGGGCCTTTTTTGGTGCGGAAGATCATCGGTGATTCAAAGGAAAAGTTATTTTGCTGTACGCCTGCCGGCGGAAAGCGCGCAGATGTATAATATGAGGCGGCCGATAACGCCGCGAATTGCCCGATACCGGGCTTTGCCGTTTATAAATGGAGGCGGAGTGGAAATGAAGACAGACGTGGAATATCTCGAGTTTCTTTGGCCCCTCAGGACATATCTCATCACGTGCGGCGACATAGCCGGCAAGGCGAACATCATAGCAGTGAGCTTCTGCATGCCGGCCGCCGGACAGCCGCCGCAGCTTGTCTGCTCCATAGGCCGGACTTTTTATTCGCATGAGCTTATCAGGCACACGGGGGAGTTCGTGGTCAACGTCCCGCCAAAGTCGCTGGAAAAAGAAGTTTACTACTGCGGTTCCCATTCGGGAAGGGAAGTTGATAAGTTTGCCGAAACCGGCCTGACCCCTCTGCCGGCAAGGCGTGTACGGGCCCCGATAATATCCGAATGCGCCGCCCATATGGAATGTATTGTAGTTGGGGAGCTGGATACGAAGACTTATTGCGGTTCTGATATAAGGCCCAACATCGCAAACAAGACTCTTTTTTTGGGGGAAGTGGTGGAGGCTTACGCCGACCCGGACTTCGCCGACGGGAAAGTAAAAACGTCGCTGTTTTTGCAAGACGGCGCTTTTTGTCCGTACTACAGGCTTCGCTGAAGTCTCCGTTCCGAAGCTCGGCTCCTTTTTGATCTGCTCATCAATATCGGATTGAGGGCGACGTCCGAGTCTGGAAGTCGCATCATATAATCCGCGTTTTTTTATCTGCCTCGTCTTGCTCATGTATAGCAGCAGCGTGCCCTTTGTGCTATCACTTCAACAAAATGTTTGACAACCGCATAAATAAGGGTATACAATTTGATGGTCACACGTGGTCGTTTTTCAGAAAAATCTCTCAAAGGAGGATAGGTTTCAAAATCGTATTCAGTATTTTTAATTAAGTATATTTTAATTAAGCAGAGGGGTGGAAAAGGTGGACCAACGAAGAAAGCGGCTTGCAATCGGCGCGGCAATCGCAGTTGTGATAACTATGTTTGTAATTACCGCCGGAATGGCGGCGTGGCCGGCTATACCTTACGGAGCTAAAAACGCCACTGTTTCAGCGAAACTGCTTGCCTGGAAAACAAGTGTTTTTGAAGGCAGAGGAATTGATTACAGCTATTTACCGATAAACCAGCCGGGACACGGGACCGAGGTTCCTGGTGAAATAGGTACCATAGCAACCGATGCTGAGCTTGAGGCATATTTAAACAATATTCAGAGCAAATCAAGGGGAACAATGAAATGGAAGTATGTTTTTGAGTACAATGCCGTGCAGAACGATGGTGCGCTAGAGACGCCCGCTAAGCCGATCAAACTGGCATTTGCGGTTTTCTCCAAAGAGGGAGTCTTTGAACCGGAGGACGTGAAAGCCTTAAAGCGCCCCGTAGTTTGGCTCCAGGGCGAAATCCATGGAGACGAGTCTTCAGGAAGCGAGTCCATGCAAGTCACTGCCTACCGGCTCACTCAGGGTGATCTTCGTCATATCCTTGACAAAGTTGTAGTAATTATGCTGCCGAGGGCAAATCCGGAAGGTGCCTGGAGGTGGACTCGCGGCAACAACGGAGCTGTCCCGACAGGCGGTAATCCTTCGCAGGATCCGAACAGGGACAACATCTGGTTTGAGTCGATACTCCAAAGGGCAGTTCACAAAACCATGAACGCTTATGCCCCTCATGTGGTGCTTGACCAGCATGAGATGGGGCTTTACAAGGGCGATGAGTATGCTTATGTGAATGGCGGGGCTGTAAAGACAGGGAATACTCTCGACTACGTGTTCGATGTCTCAATATTGAACGCGCCGCACCCGGCCCTTAACAGAAAAATAGCGGTGGATATAGGCCATGACCTCTTAGAGGCCAACTGGAGAAGGGATCTTGACGCTAAAAAAGTGAGATGGACAGTATATGAAGCCTTTGGCGGCACAAAAAATGTAGACGGAATGGTCCTAAGCTCCGATATGCAGACTATGGTGCCCGGCTACAGGGTTTTGAAGTCCTGGAGGCTTGAGGCCGATGGGGATCCAAGGATGGTTGATCCATCTTATGGACTTAAAGGAGCGGCGTCTTTCCTGACTGAGGTCCCGTCGCCTAAACCAAGGGTTATGATGAATAGCCGCACGTTTGGCCATAATGTTTTTGTGGAATCGCTTCTCAACACGGTTTATGAGAATGCGGACAAAGTGCGCAATACAGTGGAAGAAGGAAGACAAGAGACTGCAGATCTTGGTAAAACGGTAGAAGAAGAAGATAAACTTACATTGGGGTACATGAACGCTCCCGGGTACAATAATCCGGAAAACTGCACAGAGTCCTATACCGAATATTATATAGTGCACTCAGCCGATGCCGATGGCGACGGAACCCCCGATATAGTTGAGATATCGAACGACGTCAAGGTAGGGCGCATGATGTGGGACCCGTATAAAACCGGTGATAAGGCCGGACAGCCGAGGTTCGGATACGTTCCTGCAAGCGTTATAACGCGCCCATACGCATATCTGTTTGAGGCAGAACCGGAGACGATAGATCGTCTTGTGTGTACAGGGGTAAAGCTGCATAGGCTCACTTCGGATGTGACTCTGGACGTTACCGCTTTTGACGTCAAAAAAGTCGAGGTTGTAACAATTAATGGACGTCCTATCTCATCCACGTCGCTTTTGTGCGATGCAGGATCCCAGCCTTTTGGTTTTAACGTGTCGGGCGATATATATGAGAAACATGGCGTACAGTTTAAAAAAGGAACTTACGTGATGTTTATGGCTCAGCCTATAGCGCCTTACGGTGCGTTATCATTGGATCCTCAGAGCTGCTGGAACTATGCGAACCTTTGGGTACTGCGGTCAGGTAAGGGAAAGACCGGTCTTCTTTCTGCGGAAGTCGGCAAGGATTTCCCCGTCTACAGGCTTATGACGGCTAAAGACCTTCCAACGGAGGAGCTTCCCGATCTCTCTAAGTTCGTAGGCGCTGAGACGCCGCATGCGCTCCCGTTATCCGAAGAGTCTGGGTTTGTTGCGCAAGCGGCAAAAATAGTTGGCAGCGTACTGAAGCCGGTGGATCTATATATACCGAACGACGGTATTACGGGCAAGATTGTGGATGGCGAGTATCTGGTCTCCGCCGCGAGCATGCGTAACCTTTACAGATCAATGGGAGGAGACGGAAGACGCGCTACCGGTATGAAATGGGTGATCCTCAACAAAGACGGCGAGACGAAAGAGGCTGTACTCAACAATGACGGGTCATTAACTATAGACATGGAAGAGTATGGCGCAACGGACGATAACAACGCTGTTTATGTAAGAATGGCCGCGCAGTCCGACGTAAGCGGCAGCGGCAGCAGCGGCTGCAACGCGGGTTTCGCCGGCGTGCTTCTGTTGATGGCGCTGGCGTTGCCCGTCATCACTTATAAAAAGAACTGAAAAGCCTCAGGCTGAAGTATTATACTAAGCAGCGTTTGGGCGGGGGCCGTGGCGGCCCCCGCTGCTTGTAATGTCCTGCAACAGAATGTGATTTTTTTAATGATATGGATATGCAAAAGGGGGGTGCCAATGAAGAGGGTAATAGTTATCGGTTCGGGCGGAGCCGGCCTCACCGCCGCGATAACGGCGCGTAAAGCAGGCTTTGAAGTCTTGGTGATATCTAAAACCAGCCGTGGCCTGGGGACATGCACGGCGTATTCCGCGGGTATTTTCTCGCTTGCTTGCGGCGGCGTGAGCCCCGCTGAACACTATGAGAAGACGATGCAAACCGGAGGGGGGATCAACGATAAGGATATGGTCCGAGTCCTGTCCGAGGAAGCTGAAAAGGCGCTTATGACATTGAAGGATTGGGGAGTCAATATCAGGCTTGGACGAGGCACTGCGTCGGCAAGGGCGAGCGCGCCAAACGAAATCATGGGCGGCGCGGGGTTTGAGAAAGAGCTCGTTCGGATAGCGGAAGGCTGCGGCGTTAAATTTATCGATTGGACGGCGGTCACTTCTGTTTCAACAAAGGGTGACATGACAAATGGCGTTTGCGTCCGAAACTGGCGCACAGGCAAAGCATCGTTTCTAGCCGCCGGCTGCGTTATAATCGCGACCGGCGGCGGGGGGCAAATATACTCACGCACAGACAATCCAAGCCGTATAACAGGCGATGGTTACGCGCTGGCGCTCTCTGTCGGGCTTTCTCTGCGCGATATGGAGTTCGTGCAATTCTATCCCTTGGGCTGGGCCGAGGAGCGTTTTCCCCGCTGGATGGCCGATCTGGGTCTGGCAGACTATGTCAGAATAACTGATTCAGATGGGGACGAGTTCCTGAAGCGGGCAATAAATAAGTGGGGATATAAGGATGGCAGCGAAGCTAACCTTTATGCGCGCGATAAGTGTGCCGTGCTCGTGTATCAAAAGGACCGCGAGGGCGGGGTTTATGCCCACCTGGAGGATTTAACAGACGATATGCTGAACGGCCCGCGCTTGAAGTATTGCCTCACGCTGGAAGCTGATTTTTTTAAAAAGAGGCGCCGGCCTATGAGGGTTGCCCCTCTTGAACACTATTTTTGCGGCGGCATAAAGACAGACGCGTGGGGACGAACACAGGTGAAAGGACTGTACGCATGCGGCGAGGCCGCGGGAGGCGTCGACGGCGCCAATCGGGTGGGAGGCAACGCGCTTGCCGGCATAGTGACGTTTGGCCTTCGCACCGGACATGCCGCGGCAGAGGAGTGCCGCGATATATCACAGTCCGCCGGGCCTGCGTGCACTGCCTACGGAGGAATGCTTGCCCAGTCTGACCGAGGCCTGGATGTCAAGGAGCTTCGCAGGGACCTGCAGGAAAAGGTATGGAGGTACGCGGGGCCGGTCAGGCGTTTAAATGAACTTGACGACTGTCTTGCTTATCTGAGCGAGTTCAAAAAAATAAAGGTTAAAATTAACGGCGCTGTGGATCTCCTGTACGCGCTTGAGATGGACGGGCTCGTCATGACTGCGGAGGCCGTGGCAAAAGCGGCGTCAAACAGAAAAGAGAGCCTGGGCGTACACTATATCGAGCGTTAAGCGCGCATTCACAAGCGGCGGTTTAAGCGGCGGGCAAAGGGCAGCGGCGCCCTTTGCCGCCACGTTCAGAGGCTCTTTTAGATGGTTTGTATCAATTATCCCATGTGGTCACTTTGTCGCTGTGAATTTCTTTTTCGTCGAACCACCTGGCCGTGACTGTCTTTGACTCCGTGAAGAATCGGACCGCGTCTTTACCGTGGCAGTGAAGGTCGCCGAAGAACGACATCTTATGTCCGCTGAAGGGGAATATCCCGACGGGCACCGGTATGCCAACGTTGACGCCGACCATCCCGCCGTCCGTGCGCTTGACGAATTCCCTTGCGTAATAGCCGTTCTGCGTGAATATAACGCTGCCGTTGGCGAATGGATTTGAGTTCATAACCGATAAACCCTCCTCGAAATCCTTCACTCTTTTTACGCAAAGCACGGGACCAAAAACCTCGCAGTTGCCAATGGCCATTTCAGGCGTGACGTGGTCGAATATCGTGTGCCCGAGGTAAAACCCGTTCTCGTAGCCTTCTACCCTGCAGCCGCGTCCGTCAAGGACGAGGCGCGCGTTTGAGGCTATGCCTTTTTCTATCCAATCGATCACGGACTTCCTGTGCTCCTCGCTGACCAGCGGTCCGAGGTCGCTTTTTTTGTCATAGGCAGGACCCACGGTCCTGTTACGGCACATACGCACAAGCTCCTCAACGAGGCGGTCCGCTATCTCTTCCTCTGCCACAACTACCGGCAGAGCCATGCATCTTTCGCCGGCGCAGCCGAAGGCGGCGTTAATGATGCCGGCCGCAGTGCGTGTGATTGGCGCGTCCTTCAGGACCAGCGCGTGATTTTTCGCTTCACAAAGCGCCTGCACCCTTTTGCCGGCGGCTGCTGCCTTCGCGTAGATATGCCGTCCTGTTGCGGTTGAGCCCACGAACGTTACGCCTCGTATGTCAGGATGTTCCAAAAGCATTTCGGACTCGTTCCTTGAGCAGGTGACCACGTTCACCACACCCTTAGGGAAGCCTGCTTCCCTGTAGAGTGCGGCGATTTTAAGCGATGTCATAGGAGTAGAGCTGGCCGCCTTGAGGACGTAAGTGTTGCCGCACGCTACGCCAAGAGGCGCCATCCAGCCCATAGGGATCATTGCGGGAAAGTTCCATGGCGCTATCCCGGCAAAGACACCTATCGGCACTCTGTAGAGAGTGGTATCGTATCCGCTCGACGTATCCATAAGGGACTCTCCCAAGAGCAAAGAAGGTATGCCGCAGGCTATCTCTGTCATCTCCTTTGCTTTAAGCACGTCTCCCTGAGCCTCGCTCCGGACTTTCCCGTTCTCGCGGCATACGCACTGAGTGAGTTCGTCTAAGTGTTCCTCGATTAAATTGCGCAGGTTGAAGAAAAGCTGCGCCCGCCTGTGCGGCGGAGTATCGCTCCACGCCGGGTAGGCCGCTTTTGCGGCCATAACCGCGTTTTCCACCTCGTCTTTCGTGCAGCAGGGGGTTTTCGCTATCACATCGCCTGTGGATGGGTCATATATATCCATATACGCAGATGTTTTTGATCTTACAAATTCTCCGCCGATGAACGGCTCTAAGATTTGAACCTGAGACATACTCGCGTCCTCCTTTTGTTATCTCCGCCATGATACGTTTCTGTTTAAATTTGCTTTTTAGAATTTTACATGATAAACGAGGTAAATCACACGCCATGTAACCTGAGCTTAACAGGCAAATTAAGGCCGCAAGGCCCGGCCGCGGCACAGGAGGCGCCTATAAAGCTGTTTTTCTGCTACAATAAACACGCGGGATAATTTCCGCCATATCTGAAAGTGTGCAGTAAATAAGGAAGTGCGTCAAATGATCAAAGCCTCTCTTTCCGATCTGGATCTGTTCAAAATCGTCGATGAGTCCGCAAAAGAGGTCCACTTAGGCGGCAGCCAGGAATGGTACTGCACCGAGCATCAGCGCAGGGCGGGCTGCGGCCCGTGCACAGCGGCCGTTTTGGTCTCATATATGGTCAGATCCGGGGAGCCGCTTGAGCAACGTAAAAAAATCCTTAGCAAAAAGGAATTCGTCTCTCTCATGGAAGAGATGTGGAACTATGTGACGCCGTCCGACAGAGGCCTGCCGTCGACAGATCTTTTTTACAAGTATCTCTTGTCTTACGCCAAAGACAATGGGCTCATCGTAAGCAGATGCGCGATATGTGACATGCACAGCCCTTCTTCCAGGCCTTCGCTCTCACATGTGATAAGCTTTCTAGAGGGAGCTCTTAAAAAGGATCTGCCCGTAGCGTTTCTGAACCTCGACAGCGGGGAAGAAGACCTCCTCGATGAGTGGCACTGGGCTGTAATTACAGCCATCGAACACGACGCCCGTCATGCCTTCGTAGACGTAATAGACGGCGGCTCGCTGCTTAGGGTCAATCTGAGACTATGGTATGAGACGACGAAACTCGGCGGCGGATTCGTTTTTTTTGAACTAAAAAACAGCGGCTGAAGCAAAGAGGGCGTCCCGCTAAGATATAAGGGGGCGCCCTCCTGAGGCTATCGAGTTTTTTTATTGCCGGCCTGTCAGAATTTTTCTCCCTCCGTCTTGGCCACCACTGTCGATACGCACATGTCTCCCGTAACGTTGATGCACGTGCGAGCCATGTCAAGCACTGCGTCGATGCCCGCTACGAGCCCTATGCCCTCTATAGGCAGCCCCGCTGATGCAAGCACCATCGAAAGCATGATGAGGCCCGCTCCGGGGACGCCGGCTGTCCCTATCGATGCCAGCGTGGCGGTTATGAGGATACCTACCTGCGCGCCTAACGACAGCGGAATGCCGAACGCCTGTGCGACGAACAGCGCGCACACGCCCTGATAAAGGGCAGTCCCGTCCATGTTAATCGTTGCGCCAAGCGGCAGAACGAACGAGGAGACCTTTTCCGAAACGCCCAGATTTTCCTGCACGTTTCTCATGGAAATGGGGAGGACTCCGGAGCTTGAGCGCGTGACGAACGCCGCGAGCATTGCCTCCTTGACTCCGTTGAAGAACCAGAGCGGAGACTTCTTGGCTATCCCCGCGACCAGGCCGGAGTATGTTATGGCTGCGTGCAGGAAGCAGCCGAGGTATACCGCGAATATGACCTTAGCGAACGGAGCGAGAACAGACGGGCCATATTTTGCCGCTGTGACAGCGATAAGCGCGAATATACCTATGGGCGCGAACTTCATCACTACGCCGGTCATTTTGTACATCGTCTCTGCCAGAGATTGGTTAAATTCGAGGAACTTACGTCCCTTTTCGCCTATGAGAGTTGCAGATACGCCTAAAAAGAGGGCGAAGACTATGACCTGCAGCATCGCGCCATTTACAAGCGCCTGGAGCGGGTTTGACGGGAATATGTTGAGCAGCACTTCTACCATGGATTGACTGGCTTTGGCCTCGGCCTTAAGGTCAGCCGTTATATTCATGCCGACGCCGGGCTGGATCAGGTTGCCCAGCACCAAACCGATGGCTATAGCCACAACTGTGGTGGATAGGTAGAGCGCCACGGTCTTTATCCCAATGCGGCCTAAGGCCTTGGGGTCTCCGATCGAGGCCGCGCCGGTTATCAAACTTGAGAAGACAAGGGGAACGATAAGCATTTTCAGGAGCGAAAGGAATATCTTGCCTATCATGTCGAGGAGCGGCATGAGAAAATCCGCTATAAACGGACTGGTGCCCGCCATCGGGCCTATTATGAATCCTAAGATGATACCTATGACGAAACCGATTGCTATCTTCCAGATAAGCGGCATTTGTTTCTTTTCCTGCACGTCAACCACTCCTTATGATATAAGATTTTTTAAAGCGACCGCAATAAATAAAACATTTAATTAGGTGATTTATATATATCCTGCGACTGTATTCTAGCATAACAGGCTAATAGTTTGAATAGTAAGCTTAATAAATGTTTGTGACATGTTGTGACAATGTTTGTGACAACTATAAGCAAGACACGCAAAACCTGAGCCGGCGCCGGCGTAAGTGCGCTTAAGCGTTTGACATAACGGCAAACAGGTGTTAGTTTTTCTCCGATAACGGCAATGCTGGGAGTGATTTATTTGCATATGGCGGACGCGCTTATCTCGCCCGCGGTCGGAGGGGTATTTTGGGCCGCGAGCGCACTGTTGACGATACGTTGTTCATCCGTGCTCAAACGGTCGGACGGCGAAGACAAGACGGCTATGATGGGGGTTTTGTCCGCGTTCGTCTTTGCGGCTCAGATGATAAATTTTTCTATCCCCGGCACCGGGTCAAGCGGACACATCGGGGGGGCGCTCTTGCTTTCAGTGTTTTTAGGCCCAAGGCGGGCGTTCCTTTCAATGGTCTCCATTCTTACGGTACAGGCGCTTTTTTTCGCCGACGGGGGGCTGCTCGCGCTTGGATGCAACGTCTTTAACATGGGATTTTTCCCATGTTTCATCGCTTACCCTCTGATCTACAAGCCTATAACCGAACGGATCGGCGGCAGGAGAGGCGTTTTTGCGGGATCCGTTCTTGCGTCCGTGGCCGGGCTTGAGATGGGGGCATTCTGCGTGGTCGCCGAGATGCTTGCGTCGGGCATGACTTCGTTGCCGGCGGGCCTTTTCTTTAGCCTTATGATGGGGATCCATCTGGCCATAGGAGCGGTCGAAGGTATGGTGACGGCGATGATAATCGCATACGTTATGGCAAACGCGCCTGATGAACTTCCAGACGCCGGCGCCGGATTTGGCGCGCGCGCCCTGTTTTTTTTCGCGCTGATGACCGTCCTTTTGGGTTCCGTTGCGGCATGGTACGCGTCTGCCGACCCAGACGGACTGGAGTGGTCGATAGATAAAATAAAGGATGTTCCGGGACTGCTTTTGCATAAAACGGGTCTGCACTCTTTCTTATATTCACTGCAGCAGAAGGTTTCGTTTTTCCCGGATTACTCATTTAAAGACGCCGGCGTACCCGGCAGGCTTGGGACATCCGTGTCAGGCGTATTGGGTTCATTTTGCGCGCTTCTTTGCGCGGCTGCAAGCGGGAAGATTCTCAAACACAGGAAACGCCGCGCAAAGTGAAGCTTAAGGGGCTGCAAAAGACACGGATATACACAGAGGGGCCGGGGTACATATTCTCACCTGCGGCGCTTGTTGTAATTACGCTGATTTACGTGGTTTTTGTGGCGTCGTTCGATAAATACCAGGTCCTGAGGCTTGTACCTCTAGCCGCATATCCGGTGTTTCTCGCCGCGTCGGCAGATGTCAGACCGGGCGCGGTGCTGCGGAAGATAGCTGCGGCGTCGCCGGTCGTTTTGCTTATAGCTGTCTGGAATCCGCTGTTTGACGCGTCAAGATGTGAAATCCTCGGATTGTCAGTGTCTTGCGGATGGCTGTCGTTTGCGTCCGTGGTGTTTAAGTTTGCGCTTACAGTATCGGCAACTCTCCTGATGATAGCCGCCGCCGGGTTTGATAAAGTATGCGGTGCGCTGCGCGCTTTAGGACTGCCTGATGTTCTTGTGACGCAACTTTTCCTGCTGAACAGGTACATCAGACTGCTGCTCGATGAAACCCACAACGCCGTGCGAGCAAGGCTGTTTCGCGGCGGACGCATAACCGTTGCCAACGCGGGGTATATTTGCGGCCCGCTTCTTATGCGATCAATAGACAGGTCGCGCCGCATAAGGTTTGCCCTTGCGTGCAGAGGATACAACGGCAGCCTTTGCCATGAAAATAAAGAGCTGCTGTCTTTGTGTGACAAGCTGTTCGTTATTTTTTGGACGGTTTTTTTTATCGCCGTCAGGTTTCAGGATTTTATCTGCGCGAGTTGGCGCGCGATTTTGAGGTGTTTGGGTTGAGTCCGGTTTTTGAGGCCAGAAACCTTGAGTATTCTTATTCGGACGGGACGGATGCGCTTCGCGGACTTTCGTTCACGCTTGGCGAGGGCGAAGTCCTGGCGCTTGCCGGGGTCAACGGCTCAGGCAAATCGACCCTTTTCATGCTTCTCATGGGCTGTCTTGAGCCCAGCGGAGGCGAGGTGCTGTACAATGGTGAAAATATACGCGACGAGGTCCGTTTCAAGCTGCGCAGGGAGGTCGGGTTGCTTTTTCAGAACCCGGACGACCAGCTTTTTTTGCCAACGGTCTGGGAGGACGTGGCGTTTGGTCCGCAAAACCTCGGTCTGGCGGATGACGTCGTCGCCGAGAGGGTCGCGTCAGCTCTCTGCGCCACCGGCATGGAAGCGCTTGCCGCTCGCGCGCCGTGGAAACTGTCGGGAGGAGAAAAAACTCTGGTAGCCCTCGCCGGTTTGCTCGCGATGAAACCGCGTGCGCTTCTGCTGGACGAACCTTCCGCAGGGCTTGATCCAAGAAGCAGGCTTAATCTTATTAAAATTATAAGACAAATACCATGTTCAATAATAGTGGCCACTCATGACCTTGATATGGCAATTGATATATGCGACAGGGTTATAATCTTAAAGGGAGGAATCGCCGCCGGAGAGAGCCGCATCCCGGGACTTCTTCATGACGAGGCTTTTATGCAAAGCTGCGGCCTTGAGCTTCCGCTGGGATATGCCTGCATGAACCGTGGCCCGATGTTAAAAAGAACCAGCTATTTTTGATGAGGTGAGATGATGGCGCTGCCAAATTTTATACCGACGTTGCCGCTTCCTTTCCTAAGCTTGTTTTTGCCTTTTGCCGGCGCGTCGGTCATCCTATGTGTGCGGCTTTACCACAGGATAGTATTTATGAGGAGCGGCCGTGTACTAAACATAAACAAAAGGGTGCTTAAAGTTTCGTTTTTGCTGTTTTTGCTGGTCAATATGGCGTTGGTTACGGCCATATGGCTGCGTTTCAGGTCGGAGGGAGCCGTTTTTTATGTATATGGCGGCGAGGGCTGGAAGGAGTCGCTGCCGGATGTGGCCGGTGTCAGCATACGCGCCTTGATGCAGGTCGACTCGCTGGGAGCGGTTTCAGCTCTTCTGATGGGGTTTGTGGCGCTTGTCGCGGGGCTTCGCTCTCTCGCCGACGCACGAAACGCTTTTTCCCCTACCAAAGCCGCTTTCTATCTGCTCACGCTCTGTGGCATACAGGGGATATTTTACTCCAACGGTTTGTTTTTAATTTTTTTCTTTATAACGATATCCCAGGCCGGCGCATCGGGCCTTTACAGAGGCGTGCCTGCCGACAAGAATGTGTTCTGGAGGTCAGTCTGGTATTACACGTCGAGACTTATGATACTCTCTATGTTCCTCGCGGGAACCGTTATACTTTATATGCGTTATAAGACAGATAATATCGCGGTTCTGTCAAATCTGATCGAACCGGGGCAAAGCGAACTGCTGGCTTTCGTATTGCTCACGGTCCCTCTTTTTTTTCTGTTCGTAAAAAGGTCGTCCTATGTTACGGACGGCGGACGGCGCTGTTTCTTTGGAATAAGGGCTCAGGCCGCTTTTTTTGCCCTTTTCAGGGTGATATTCTTTCTTTTCGGCTCTGTCGAGGGTCTTGCCAAGATCCCTGGCCTGTTTATCCTGTCGGGGCTTTTGCTGTTTTTGTCCGCGGCGCTGTTTTCAGCTAAAGAAAGAGATCCCGTGAAATTTGCGGATTGCATGGAGATGTACATGAAGGGGTTCATGCTTGTGTCTCTCGGAATAAGCATGTGCGGCATATTCGGCGCCGAATCCGCGGCGCGTTACGGGCTCAGCGCGCTTGGTGGCATGGTGTCGCTGTGGATGATATTTTTGCCGGCGTCAGCGGCCCTTTCCATAATATGCTGTCTTCTCAGGGAGGAGGACGGCGGCGGCGAGATATGGCGCAGAGGAAGGCTGTGTGATACGATGCCATGCACATGCGCGGCTCTTTTCCTCGTCATATTCGTGATAGCGGGGCTCCCGCCATTTGTCGGGTTCTCTGCAAAGCAGTTTTTGTTCAGGTCCGCAAATTCGATTAGCCCGTTTTTGACGGTTGCCCTGTTCATAGCCTCGATGGCCGCGCTTATGACCGGCCTGCGCTACCTTACCGTGCTCATGTTCAGGGAAGGGGCGTCGAAAGGCGCCGGTGACCACCTTGCGAGGGACATAGAGATCGCGCTGCCCATGCTGCTGCTCTTTGCCGTTTTTGTCACCTCAACGGTCGTCCCGGGCAGGGTGTTCGAGAGCGTGCTCTTCCCTTCGGTCGAATCCTTAGTAAACAGAGGGCATCAAATGCATATATTAAATTCTGCGGGGCATCAAGGCGGTGAGTTCAAGTGAGCTATCGTCTGGCAACAGGCTATTTTGTCTGGGATTTCCTGGCATGGATTTTGATTTTTGCGGTTGCGGCCGCGGTCCTTTCTGTCTGTATCACGCTTGTGCTGAAGAGACAAAACGGACGTTTCGTCAGAAGCGGGGCGTGCTCGCCGGCTGAACCCGATATATTTTCAGCGCTTGATGATAAGATTTACGCGTTCAGAAAAGATTGTGTTGAGCCGTGGCTTGATATGGAGAATATTCACATAATCGCTGTGGCGGTGCTTTTTTTCCTGTTCTCGCTCGCGGTGTTTTGCCGCGGAGCAGGAGGCGGCGCGATATGATGTCTTTTTTTGAAGAGGCGCTTCGGATTTTATATGCGGCTATTTTGATGGGGGCCGTTGTTTTTGTTGCCGTTACAGCGGAGAGCCTTCATTATAAAACCCTTTCTGGTTTGGATAAGAGGGCCGGGCGTTCGTCCGCGCGCCATATTCAAATGCCGTTTGGGCTTATAAAGAGCTCATTTACAAGGACCGTTATCCTGCCGGAAGGAGCGTGCGTGCCAATATCGCTTTACGGCCCGGTGTTCGTGTTCTCGGCCTTTTTGCCCGTGTGCGCAAGCGTACCTTTTTGTACGCCAGTGCCTTTGCTTGACAACGGAAGCGACATCCTGCAGATGTTTCAGTTTTTTCTGACATCCGAAGCGCTTGCGATAATATCGATAGCTTCGATATCATGTCCGTCGGCACATGCCGTCGCGCGCAGGATGGCTAAAGATGCTTTTGACTACATGCTGCCGCTCGTGTCGGGCTTTGCTTCCATAGCTTGGTATTTTAACATCGCGGAGCCGGATGCCGACCCTTTCAGTCTCAGTTCTCTGTCGTTTTTGCTCCACGAGGGGGCGATGGGCCTGCCGGGCATAGTTGGGGCGCTTTTGTTTATACTGCTTATAATCACTCATGTGCCGCATAACGGCAGCGGCATGGGGTGCGCTCTTTTCAGCGATGGAGAACTTGCCGAATACCAGGGCTGCCAGAGGACCATCATGCAGATTTGGGGGATGTTGAGATCATACATAATCATAGCGCTCGTCGTCTACTCCATTTTCCCGTGGGATTACCTTAAGTCGCAGGTATCGGGCGCCGCTATTTCATGGTGGTTCCAGGCCCTCAATTTGCTGCTTTTTTGGCTGACAGTCATCGCGGTGAGGTTTCTTCCGGCGCCGCTTTGCTGGAGGGCGGCGGGTTATCTGGAAAAGAGGTTCTCAGCCAACGCCCGTCTTCTGCTTGCCGTTGCGCTGGCTTTTGCCGCGATTGCGCTTGTCGTGGGCGATGCCGTGAGGTTATCTTTGGATGCCGCTGCCTTTTGAGGATGTTTGAGGCAAGTTATGGCGTGATTTTTTATCCGACGTACTGGAGGTTTTTATATAATGAAGTCTGAAGAAGAGAACAGAAGTCTTAATTTCCTTGAAGAAATCATAGCAAACGACATCGAAAGCGGCAGGGTAAAGACTGTGACGACGCGCTTTCCTCCCGAGCCGAACGGCTATCTGCACATAGGGCACGCAAAGTCCATCTGCATAAACTTCGGGCTTGCGGAACAGTTCAAAGGCAGATGCAACCTGCGTTTCGACGATACAAACCCCGCCAAGGAAGAGACGGAATATGTCGAAGCCATCATGAACGACGTCAGATGGCTCGGATTCAGGTGGGACAAGCTCTGCTACGCATCGGACTACTTCGACCAGTTCCACAAGTGGGCCATAGAGCTTATAAAAGCGGGGAAGGCCTATGTCGACGACCAAAGCGCCGAGGAGATAAGAAAGAGCAGGGGAACGCTCACCGAGCCCGGCGTTGAGTCACCGTACCGAAACCGCGGCGTGGAAGAGAACTTAGATCTGTTTGAAAGAATGACCCGGGGAGAGTTTGAAGAGGGATCGCGCGTGCTGCGTGCCAAGATAGATATGGCCAGCAGCAACCTAAACATGAGGGATCCCGTCATTTACCGCATACTTAAAAGGGAGCACCACAGGACCGGTGATAAATGGTGCGTATACCCGATGTATGATTTCGCGCATGGGTACGAGGATGCCATCGAAGGGGTCACGCATTCGATTTGCACGCTCGAGTTCCAGGACCATAGGCCGCTTTACGACTGGTTCATAGCTAACGTGTCGGTGCCGCACATCCCGCACCAGTACGAATTTGCGCGCCTTAACCTCACCTACACGCTGATGAGCAAGAGGAAACTTCTGGAACTTGTGACGCTTGGCATAGTTTCAGGCTGGGACGACCCGCGTATGCCCACGATATGCGGATTCAGGCGCAGGGGTTACACACCTGAATCTATACGCCGTTTCTGCAAAGAGATAGGGGTTTCAAAGGCCGACAGCCTCGTCGAGGTGGAACTGCTCCAGCACTGTCTGAGGGAGGAGCTCAACAGGACGGCGCCGCGCGCGATGGCGGTCCTGCGTCCTTTAAAAGTTGTGATAGAGAATTGGCCTGAGGGATTCACGGATGTTCTCTTTGCAGAGAACAACCCGGAGGATCCTTCCGCCGGAAGCAGGAATATCAGGATGGGCAAAGAGATATTCATCGAACGCGATGATTTCATGGAAGATCCGGTGAAAGGATTCTTCAGGCTTTCGCCGGGCAAAGAGGTACGCCTCAAATACGCGTACATAATAAAGTGCGTGAGCGTGGTCAAAAACGAAAACGGAGAAGTAGCGGAGCTTCGCTGCTTAGCCGATATGGGAAGCCGCGGCGGCGAGGCTCCCGACGGGAGGAAAATTAAGGGCACTCTGCATTGGGTGTCGGCAGAGGACGCTGTGCCAGCCAGAATAAACCTCTACGATAATCTATTCACGCTGCGCAATATGAACGACATGGAACCGGGTAAGGACTATAAAGACTATTTGAACCCTGATTCGGTAGTTGTCATCGATAACGCGCTTGTCGAACCGGCGCTTGCAAAAGTACGGCCGCTTGATAGGTTCCAGTTCCTGCGTCACGGCTATTTCTGCGCAGACTATGATACCAAGCCCGAAAGGCCTGTCTTCAACCTGTCTGTGCCGCTTAAGGACTCATGGAGCAAGGAGCGCGGCAAGGCCTCCGACTGAGCCGCGCACCAAAAGACGGGCGCGGCCATCGCCCGCGCCCGTCTTTTTCAGATACGTCACTTTGTGAAATCGTAGTGCTTAAGACGTTTCAGACACTCTTCCCTGCCAAGGTGCTCTGCCACCTCAAAAACCCCGGGGCTTACCTTTCGGCCTGTCAGCGCCCACCTGAGAGGCATTGCTATCTCTTTTATAGCGACGCCGTTTTTCTCTCCCCACGATTTAGTGAAGGTCTCAAGTTTCTCCGCGCTCCACTCGTCGATGGAGAACAGATCCCCGCAGAACCTTCTGAGCATGTCTCGCTGGTCTTGGCTCACATCGGAAGCATCGTACCGCTGTTTTACGGCGTCAAACGATATGAAGTAGTCGCTGTAGTCGGCTAATTGCAGCGTGGTCTGCCCCCTGCCGCCCATCACCTTAAGCGCTCCGGCCAGATATTCGTCCGAGAAGCGGCCCGGGTCAAGCCCCATGCTTATCCATAGAGGGCGGATAACATCCAGCAGCTTCATCGGGTCCATACGTTTCATCTGCTCCTGGTTGATGTGGTTTAGCTTGTCGATGTCAAGCACCGCCGGTTTTTTGGTTATGGCGGAGATGTCGAAAAGCTCTACCGCCTCTTCGCGCGAGAATACCTCCTCGCCGTTCTTCGGCGACCAGCCTAAAAGTGCAAGGAAATTGAACACCCCGTCGGGCAAATATCCCATCTCGCCATACTCAAATACGCTGGCGGCGCCGTGGCGCTTAGAGAGCTTCTTTTTGTCCTTTCCGAGGATCATCGGCAAATGGGCAAATTTCGGACGTTCAAAACCGAGCGCGTCGTACAGGAGAAGTTGTTTTGGGGTGTTGATTATATGGTCTTCGCCTCTTATGACGGTGTTGATCTTCATCGTGCAGTCGTCTATGACGACTGCGTAGTTGTATGTCGGCATACCGTCGCTTTTGATTATAACTATATCCTTTATGGAGCCGTCCTGGTTCACCGACGCTTTTTCGCTCATCACCTCTATGTGTCCGTACACAGCGTCGTCAAACGAAAGAAGCTTGCCGGACGGTACTTTGTAAAAGACCGCCCCGTCTTTGATGTACGCCTGACCGCTGTCTATGAGCATCCTTGCGTACGTGTGATAAGACTCCATCCGCTGGGACTGCCTGTATGGACCGAACATCCCGCCGATATCCGGCCCTTCGTCCCAGTCAAGCCCAAGCCATTTCAACCCGTCGAGGATCGTTTTCTCATACTCTGAAGTCGAACGCTCCATATCCGTGTCCTCTATGCGCAGAACGAACGTCCCGCCTGTGTGACGCGCCCAGAGCCAGTTAAAAAGAGCCGTGTGCGCTCCTCCTATATGAAGCGCTCCCGTGGGGCTCGGCGCAAATCTTACGCGGACCTTATCCGTCATCATCCATACCTCCTGTGGTTTGTAATTAAGCGCTTTCGCAAGCATCTGCGCGGATAATACCGCCGGGTTCAGGCCGTACGAATCCTTGCCTCTCGCGCTGTTCGGCATTAAAGAAAAAATATCACATAAAGCCGCTTCTTTTTGGCAAAAGAGCGCGCCTTAATGATATTATCTTAATAGGTTAGGTATTGCACGGCAATAGATTATACCCTAACAGACATGGAATGGGGCGAATTTATGCAAAAAGAGATGTTTCTGATAGACGGGCACGGCCTTGCCTTCAGGGGTTTTTACGCGCTTCCCGCCACGCTGACGGCGCCCGACGGGACGCCCACAAACGCTATAGTCGGCTTCATAAATATGCTGCTTAAAGGTGCCGAAGTTTGGGGCAAAGAGGGGATAGGTTTGTTCTTTGACCCCAAGGGGCCCACAAGGCGCCACGAAATGTTCCGTGAGTACAAAGAGGGACGCCGGCCTGCGCCGGAGGAATTTAAAATACAGCTGCCGCTTATAATAGAACTAAGCAAGGCTATGGGCATCCCTGTCTTCGTAAGGGACGGCGTCGAGGCTGACGACTACATAATATCAACGGCGTTTTCCGCAACCATGAACGGTTGGAAGGTGAACATCCTGTCCGCGGACAAGGACCTTCTGCAGGTTGTCGGCAAAGATGTGTGCGTCATACGTCCCGCAAAGGGGGTCAGCGATTTTAAGGTTTATGACGAGGCCCTGTTTCGCGACGAGTTTGGCTTTGCGCCCCCAAGGATGGCAGACTACCTTGCGCTCACAGGCGATAACATCGACAATATCCCGGGCGTCCCTGGCATAGGGGATAAGACAGCCAAGGATCTCGTCTCATCTTATGGCACTCTTGAGGGGATATATGAGCATTTGGACGAGATAGCCAGGGGACGGCGCGCAAAGCTGGAGGAAAATAAGGAGCTTGTTTTCTTGAGCAGAGACCTTATTGTGCCGCAGGCCACAGAGGCGGCGCCGCTTGAGATGCTGACAGTCTCAAAACCGGACATGGACGCGCTTACGTCTCTGTGCGCAAGGCTTGGGCTAAAAAAGCTGCTACTTCGTTTTACTGATGAAAATAGCGCTAAAACACGGACCGATGTCCCTGCGAACAGGGCAAAGGGCGAAAGCCGCACGCAGGACGCGCCCGGCTTCGGCGATCTTACGCAAAGGCCGGCATCCGCAGCGTCACGCGACGCCGATCTGTCGGAACTGCTTGATTCCCCGGAGCTTTCAATCGCAGAGGATGAGGACGGTTCTTTTTTCATAGCGGACAAAGACGCGCGCGTCGCGCGTCTTAAACTCAGACCGGACGGCGGTAAGGATGCCTTTGAAAGTTGGGCCGGCCGCGGTACGCTTACGATGTACGGCTACAGAGGGATGCTCGTTAAAAACTTGTTGCGCCTTCCGCGGCCCGAGCGAATTAAAGACCTGGAAGTCGCGCACTACCTCCTCCATCCGGACAGAGGAGGTCCGGCCATCGAGAAGACGCTCGGCAGGCCCTTGCCGCGCGGAAGGGATCTGGCGACAGAGCTGCCGGCTCTTTACGGGATGTTTGAACCGCGGCTGAGGGAGTTTTCTTTGGACAAGCTAATGTACGATCTGGACCTTCCTTTGTGTCCGGTGCTTGCCAAACTGCAGCAAAACGGAATTTTTGCCGACAGGGAAAAGCTGTCGCTGCTGGCCTCGGATCTGGATGCGGCTATAAAAAATATAGAGGACAGCCTTGCCGAAATGATAGGGGAGAGGATTAACCTTAACTCACCAAAGCAGGTAAGCCGGCTTCTGTTTGAGCATCTTAACCTGCCACCGATCAAAAAGAACAAGTCGGGATACTCTACCGACATAAGCGTGCTCGAAGAACTTGCGCGGCTCCCGGAACCGCTCTGCGACATTCCGTCGAAACTTATAGAGCACAGGGAACTTACTAAAATACTCTCCGGGTTTGTCCAGCCCTTTTTGAACCTTTCGTCAAAAGGAGACGGACGCATACATTCGACGTTTGATCATCTCTCCACGGGGACGGGAAGGCTTTCCAGCAGGGACCCTAACGTGCAGAACATGCCGGTCTTCGGCGGCTGGGCCTTTAGATTCAGGGACTGTTTTGTGCCGTCTCCGGCCGGCAGGATATTTGTCGCCGCAGATTACTCGCAGATCGAGCTTCGGGTCCTTGCCCATCTGTCGGGGGAGGAGCGGCTGATAGACGCCTTCAGGGATGGCCATGACATACATATGGAGACGGCCTCATGGGTATTCGGACTGCCGCCTGAGCAGATATCGCCCGAACAGCGAAGGTTTGCCAAAGTGGTCAACTTTGGCCTGCTCTACGGGATGGGGGCGCACGGCCTGGCTCAGCGGCTTGGCATTTCGAGAGCACAGGCGGCCTCCATGGTCGAAAGGTACTTCAGCGCGCTTCCGAAGGTAAGGGATTATTTAAAGCGCAGTGTAAACGAGGCAAGGGCCGCCGGTTTCACGCGCTCGATCTTTGGGCGCATACGCCCGCTTGCCGAGGTGTCCACCGTGGAGGGGAGAGGGAACGATCCTATCGGCAGGGTAGCGGTAAACACTCCGATTCAAAGCGCCGCTTCCGATATAGCGAAGATTGCGCTCTTAAGGTTCGATGATGTCCTTGAAAAAGAATTCAAAGACGCTTTCATAGTGCTTCAGATCCATGACTCGATAGTGTGCGAGTGCCGCATTGAAGACGCGGACGCCGTGGAGCGCAGGCTTGTCGAGGTAATGGAGGGGGTCGACGTACTAAGCGTGCCGATAAAGGCCGAACCCAAGCGCGGGGATTCGCTTGCCAAGGTTTGACCTCGCGGAATGGATCACACACAGAGAGCGGAGACGGCCGACAGCGAAGAAAAACCTTGCGTCTTTGAGCCACCTGCAATATAATGTCGTATTGTATGTTAGACGTATAAGTACATTCGGAGGTGCTATAAATTGAAAAAGGATATACATCCAAAATATGAGCCGTGCAAGGTCACGTGCGCTTGCGGCAATACCTTTGAGACCAGATCGACCGCAGGCGACATGAGGGTTTCCGTATGCAACGCGTGCCACCCGTTCTACACAGGCAAGAAGGGGCGCGTAGCCGAGGCCGGACGGCTTGAGAAGTTCCGCCAGAAGTACGCGGGCGTAAATTACGGCCAAAAGGCTTCCAAAGATTCTGCCGAGCAATAACTGCGAATAGCCTTCACCCACGAGGGGAGCGGATCCGGCTCCCCTCTTTTTTCTAAGTTTGCATAGGGGTCGCTGTCTTTCAGACTGATTTTATTGTGTTTTAGGGGGCATAAAGTGTGGCTATTTTCGTTAAGCTAATAGCGTCTACTCCCGATGCGGCCAAGGTCGTCGCTGCGGCCGCCAAGATGTGCTACAGCGCTTCCGGTGTGTCCGACATCATGGATGGTCTTGATGAGCAAAAAACGGCCTCTTTTTTGAAAATGCTCGTGGAATCAGGGCATATGTCGCCTTTTGAGCACGCGTCGTTCACTTTCGCCGTCGAAGGCATAAGCAGGGTCGCCACTCACCAGCTCGTCCGGCACAGGCTGGCCAGTTATTCTCAGCAGAGCCAGCGCTACGTGGAAATGTCAGGCAGCTCTTGCGTCGTGCCTCCGGCCATAGAGGCGGACCCGCAGGCTCTGGCTCTCTTCAGCAGGTGCGCCGACGACGCCTGGAGATGCTACAAAGATCTCGTAAGCATTGGCGTGGCTAAGGAAGACGCGCGTTTCATCCTGCCGCACGGCACAATGACGAGGATAGCGGTTACGATGAACGCGAGGGAGCTCCATCATTTTTTTGCGCTGCGCCTCTGCAAAAGGGCTCAGTGGGAGATCAGGGATCTGGCGCGGCGCATGCTGATATTGGCGCGGGAAGCCGCGCTTGAACTGTTCGTCAACTGCGGTCCCTCCTGCGTGACGCACGGAGCGTGCGCCGAGGCTCACCCATGCGATAAGCCGTATCCGAGTATGGAGAAGATGCTCGAAGCATGAGGCTGCTGCGAATTTCAGCCGCTCTGGCATCTGTTGCCGCCAATGCGGCCGCAAGAGAGAGGATACCGGTTGGCGGGCAGGCCGTCATAGAGGGCGTACTGATGAAGGGCCCCCAAAAGTGGGGACTTGCGGTGAGGGAACCCGGAGGCGGAATATGCCTTAAATCATGGCCTGTGTCATCTGCCTTAAGTCGCGGTATATGGAAGCTTCCAATAGTCCGAGGCTTTGCCTCCATGGCAGAGATGATGAGGGTCGGCATGAGGGCCCTTTCGCTTTCGGCCGAGATATGCCTTGGCGAGGAAGAGAAGATCACCCCGCTTGAGATGGCCGCATCCGTGGCTTTGGGCATAGCTGCCGTAGTGGCGGTTTTTATCGCGTTCCCGATGTTTGTGTCGGAGTACGCGGCTAAAACCTTCAATCTCTCTCATGTATGGAAGAACGTCGCGGAAGGACTGGTACGCGGCGCGGTGTTCGTAGGATATGTCGCCGCTATAGGAATGTGGAAGGATATACGGCGTGTTTTCGCTTATCACGGAGCCGAACACAAGACGATAAACGCCTATGAGCACGGCGATGAGATGACGCCTGACGCGGTTTCGCGCTATTCCAGGATACACAGGCGATGCGGCACGTCGTTTCTCCTTGTCGTCATCGTAGTCAGCATATTGGTTTTTTCTCTCGTCGGCGGAGGTGGCGTCCTGTGGCGTGTAGGCAGCAGGGTCGTGCTTCTTCCCATAGTGATAGGGGTATCTTATGAGTTTATAAAGGGCGCGTCAAACTCGGATACATGGGGCAGGATATGCATTATGCCCGCTCTGTCCCTCCAGTATATAACGACGAAAGACCCGTCCCCAGACCAGATCGAAGTCGCTATAAAGGCGCTAGATCTGGCGCTTGATCTGCAAAAAGATAATTCAGACATCACAGGTGGTGCGGTTAATGGATCTGTTGAGCAAATTACAGGAGATAGAGAGAAGCTTTAAGGAAATAGAGGAGCGCATGGCGATGCCGGGGGTCGCGAGCGATCCGCAGCAGATGCAGGAACTCGGCAGAAAGCACTCGGAGCTTGCCCCCGTAGTTGAGGCGTTCATGGAATATGAGGCCGTAGTCAAAGCCATAAAAGAGGCCGAAGAGATGGCAAACGGCGACGATGATGAGATGGCCCAGCTGGCCGTTGAAGAGCTGGCGGTGCTTAAGGGGCGTCTGCCGGAACTTGAGCGCCACATACAGCTGCTTCTGCTGCCAAAGGACATAAACGACGACAAGAGCGTCATAATAGAGATCCGCGCCGGCGCGGGAGGGGATGAGGCGGCCCTGTTTGCCGCCGATCTGTTCCGCATGTACACGCGGTTCGCGGAACGCGAGCGCTGGAAGACCGAGCTTATCTCCTCTAACGAGACGGGCATAGGCGGATATAAGGAAGTGATCTTCCGCGTCGACGGAGTAGGAGCTTTCAGCAGCCTTAAATACGAAAGCGGGGTCCACCGCGTGCAGAGGGTCCCGGAGACCGAGGCGAGCGGGCGCATTCATACGTCGACCGCCACTGTGGCTGTTCTTCCCGAAGCCGGCGAGGTAGATGTCGAGATCCGCCCTGAGGACCTTAAAATAGATACCTACCGCGCAAGCGGTGCCGGAGGACAGCATGTCAACATGACTGATTCCGCGGTGAGGATAACTCACCTGCCGACAGGTATAGTCGTAACATGCCAGGATGAACGGTCCCAGATAAAGAACAGGGCCAAGGCAATGCAGTTTCTGCGCACAAAACTGTACGACGCGGAGCTTCAAAGACAGAACGCGGCGATGGCCGCAGAGCGCAAGGGACAGGTCGGCACGGGGGACCGGTCCGAACGTATAAGGACTTATAACTACCCTCAAAACCGCCTGACGGACCATAGGATAAACCTGACTCTCTACAAGCTGGATCAGATTTTAGACGGCGACATCTACGAGCTCATACGCGCCTTGTCCGAAGCCGACCAGGCTGAGAAGCTCAAATTGATCGCAGTCTGAGGGGATACAGTTTGAATCTTGCCTCCATCAGGCTTTGTTGCGCAGATGAACTGAAACTGTGCGGCATAGAAAGACCGTCCTACGAGGCGGATATAATCATCTCAAAGGTTACCGGGATAGAGAGGCCGCTTTTTATAGCAAAAAGCGGCTGCGATGTTGCGGATAGCAAGTGCGCGGAGATTTTTGCCATGGTCCGGCGCAGGAAGGAGCGCGTCCCCCTTTCCTACATAATAGGAGAGGCGGAGTTTTACGGATATATCATCAAAGTGGGCGACGGATGTCTTATACCGAGGCCGGAAACGGAGCTTCTGGTTGAAGAGATGCTTCGCCTCTGCACGAAAGAGGCGCAGTTTGCCGACTGGTGCACAGGCAGCGGTTGCATTGCGATAGCGCTTTTGCTTCAAAACAGGGCATACAGGGGAGTCGCGGTCGACTCAAGCTGCGACGCGCTCCGGTGGGCCTTCCGCAACAGGGCCGCGCATTCCCTTGAGGACAGGCTCGAACTGATCTGTTCCGCGGATCCCTCGACGAGCGGAATAAAGCGCGAGTCACTGGACTTCATAACGGCCAACCCCCCGTATATACCGAGCGCAAGCTTAGGGAGTCTCATGCGCGACGTCGCGGACTATGAGCCCAGGGAAGCGCTTGACGGCGGATTCGATGGGCTTGACGTATACAGGGCTCTTTTTGCGTCGCTTCCCGACATGCTAAAAACAGGCGGTTTTATGGGTGTCGAGATCGGCGGGGAAGAACAGTGCCGCGCGCTTATGAGGATTGCGCCCGATTCTTTCAGACTTGAGAGGAAAATTACGGATTACGGCGGCATCACGCGGCATCTCATATGGCGAAAAATACGAAAATAGGCTAGAATTCATCAGATATCACTGAAATATCTGATAACTCGGAAGGAGAGTTTGTTTTGGAAAAAAGAGAGCTTGTTATAATAGGCGCCGGACCGGCCGGTTTGACCTCGGCCATATACGGCCGCAGGGCAGGATTGGATGTGCTTCTCCTTGAAAAGGGGATCGCGGGCGGACAGATAAACATCACGGATGAGATAGAGAACTGGCCCGGAGTGATACATTCGACGGGAGCAGAGCTCGGCGAGTCTTTCCGTAAGCATGCGGAGCATTTCAATACCGAGTTCAGGGACTGTACCGTCAAGGGTATAGAGATCAGAAACGGCAGTAAAGTGGTTATGACGGACAAGGGAGAAATAGAGGCGGAGGCAGTGATCCTTGCGACGGGTGCCAGTTTCCGTAAGCTCGGATGCCCCGGCGAAGCTGAGTTCACCGGATGTGGCGTAAGTTACTGCGCGGTGTGCGACGCGGCGTTTTTCGAGGGAGAAACGATAGCTGTGGTCGGCGGCGGCAACGTCGCGGTCGAAGAGGCCGGTTACCTGACGCGCTTTGCCTCGAAAGTATATATCATTCACAGGCGCGATGAGTTCAGAGCGGACAGGCTGGCCGTCGAACAGGCTCTGGCTAACCCGAAGATCGTCCCGATATGGAACACTGTAGTAGAGTCCATAGAGGGGGATGGGGTTGTCGAGAAGCTGGTGCTGAAGAACGTTAAGACTCAGGAGATATTTGATCTGCCGGTCGCCGGGGTATTTGTTTTCGTCGGGACGGAGCCAAACGTGTCGTATCTGGGCGAGCCCGGGGCGCTTGTAAAACAGACAAGGGGCGGCTGGATAGATACGAACGACAAGATGGAGACCTCGGTCGAAGGCATATTCGCAGCCGGCGACGTGCGTGACAAATACCTGCGTCAGGTGGTGACGGCCGCGGGCGACGGCGCTGTGGCCGCCATGGCCGCATACTCTTACATCACGGAGCAGCTGCATCTGCGCTCTGTGCTTATGGAGCCCGAGCATGTTTTCGCCCTTTTCACGTCAAGCATAGATCAAGCTCAGGTGGCGCTTGAGGTCGAAGCCGAGAAATACGCCAAAGAAAGCGGCAGAAAAATAGCGTTCATAGACGGCTACCGCAACGCGAGGATGACGGAGAAGCTCGGCATTGCGTCAATGCCGGCTTTGGTTGAGCTTAAGAAGGGCGAAGTGGTCCGCGTCGCGAACGTAAAGGACATTTCCGGCATAAAGAGCTTCATAGAAGGATAAAGTCCTTTTTTGATGTCACAAGAGGCGGAAGGTCTGACGGGGCCTTCCGCCCCTTGCGTATTCAGGTATTATTGCCTTTGCTTATATGGCTTCCATGGTATAGTCTACAACGATAAGCCTTTTACACCGAAGTTGCGGAGGTGACAGACGCGATGAAATCGCCAGCCGCGGTTATCTGTTTGTTCCTGACTTTATCTGTTTTGCAGCCTGCCTTTGCAGCCGCTTCATTCGAACCCTCGGACAAGACGGTGCCTCGTGAGATAAAAATGGGCAAGAAAATCTCGGAAGAGGTCGAAAAAACGATGCCCAGGGTTCTGGATCCAGCCATGGAGGCACGCCTTGCCACAATAGCCGGCAAGCTCACCCCATACCTGAAGCGGGATCTGGAGTACAAAGTGCGCATCGTTGAGGCAAAAGAGCCAAACGCATTCTCGCTTCCCGGCGGCATGACGTATATAACCACGGGCATGCTTGATTTCCTGAAAAGCGATTCAGAGACCGCTGCCGTGCTGGCGCACGAATTCGTCCACGCCGACCGCGCGCACGTCATAGTGCAGACGGCGCGCAACAACAGGCTGAATATAATGACGATAGCAGGCATAGTCGCGGCGACGCAGGGCGGCGGCGCAGGGGCCATGATAATGACCGGTGCTCTTCAGACGGCTATAATGAACGCATACAGCATAGATCTTGAAAAAGAGGCGGACGCGCTGGGCATAGACGTACTCACCAAAGCAGGTTACAACCCGGCCGCCATGCTTACGATGATGGAAAGGCTCAAGGTGGAGAAGATGAAACGAGCCTATGTCGACCCGGGCATTTTCCAAACCCACCCGGAGATAGAAGAGAGGATAGAGGCCGCGCTTAAGTATATGAAGGACAACGGCATAGAGGTCCAGAGAAAAGACGTGGTGCAGAGCCTGAAAGTCGATGTATGCGTCATATCGGGCGAGGTACGCCTCACTATAGACAAAGAGACGCTTCTATCCTTTGCAGAATGCAAAGAGGCTACGGATCTGTTCAAGGAACTTAAAAAACGCCTTGACGGCGCGCTTGAGCTCGAACTTGCGCCGTATGACATACAAATCGTGACCGCATCCGAGGGGAACTTGCTTTTAATAAAAGGCAAAAAGATTTTATCCGAAGGGGAGCTGCTCAAAGGAATGCCTCCTATGGCCGAAATAAGAGAGAGGTTAAACGATGCTGTAGTCAGGGCGAGGAAGAGTAATCCGCTTACGGACTATTTCAAATAAACATATAAACAAAAACTTGATAAAACAAAAACGCGCATATTCCAGTAAAATAGAGGCAGTTCAAAAGAGGAGTGGTACCATGTATGTTTCACTATATCGCAGGTACAGGCCGCAGCGATTTTCTGACATGGTGGGGCAGAGCGCGGCTGTGAGCGTGCTGTGCGAATCCCTTAAGGAGGGGCGACTGGGCCACGCGTACCTTTTTTCGGGCCCGCGCGGCTGCGGCAAGACGTCAGCTGCGCGCCTGGTGGCCAAAAGCCTGAATTGCCAAAACCTGAAGCTTGAGTTCGAGCCCTGCGGCGAATGCGCGAGCTGTATGAGCATCGCATCCGGCGAACACCTTGATGTAATAGAGATAGACGGCGCGTCCAACAGAGGCATAAACGAGATAAGGGACCTTAAGAGCCATGTGAACTTAAAGCCTCTTGGCGCCCGATATAAGGTGTATATCATAGACGAAGTCCATATGCTTACGGAGGCGGCGTTCAACGCGCTGCTTAAAACATTGGAGGAGCCCCCTGCAAATGTGGTGTTTCTGCTTGCCACCACGGAGCCTCATAAGGTACCTGTCACGATCCGCTCAAGATGCCAGCACATACCGTTTCACCGCATCTCAATAGAGGATATGGTGAAACGAATAAACTATGTCTGTGAATGTGAGAATATAGCTACGGAGACGGAAGCTGTGTGGGAAGTGGCACGTCAGGCCGACGGCGCGCTGAGAGACGCGCTTTCTATAACCGAACAGGCAGTGGCATTAGGCAAGGGCAGTTTAACTCTTGACAGCGTCCGTGATCTTACGGGAGGCAGCAACAGGAGCGAGATGGAGAAGTGGATATCGTCGCTGCGGACAAGCCCTGAAAAAGCTGCAGCCGCCCTTGGCGCGATGCTTGCCAAGGGTATATCGGCCGAACGTTTCACGGAGTCTCTGTTCTCAGTATTTAGAGACCTTTGGATGTATTCGCTTTGGGGTGAGGGCGCGTTTAACGCGCTCGAGCTTTCCGACGCTGAACGCGGATTTATCGAAAAAGAAGCAGGGGAGTGGACCGCAACCCGTCTGCGCGCCGCGTGCATGTTCTGCGGCCGGCTTTTGCCAAGGACGAGGTTCGGCATGAGGCTGGAGGTCTTTTCAGGGCTCGTCATGCTGGAGCTCACGAAGATACTGGAAAATCCGGCAAACATAGGCGGCGCCGCAGCCTTTGCGCCGCGCGCCGTTCAGAATGCGGCCGAGGCCGGAACTGCAAACGAAAAGACAGGGCAGGACCAGGTAAGGCAGTATGCGGCAGCTCCTGCTGAAACTGCCGCGGAAGAGGCCGGTTCGATAGCTGCTCCTAAGGCTTATCGGCCCGGTCTTGACGCGCTTTGTGCCGACCTTGGCGAGGGGGATTTTTCTAAGCTGATCTCGATGACCGATGGCAGGAATGCCGTTCAGATGGCAGCCGCGCTGAAGGACTGTACCTTATGGCGTACTGATGCCGGCTGGAAAATAACTTTTGATAAAAATCCGCACGCCGAGGTGTTTTTCTCTATCCCGCAGAATATGAAAGCTCTGTCAAAAGCAGTTGCCGGCATGTGGGGAGAGGAAATCTTGCCCCCGGATGATCAAAGCGCTGCGCCAAACGACGGCGGGGCGCGCCGGGAAGCCGGCGTGGCCGGTGCGCCCGCGCCCGCGGACAAGCGCGAAAGCGAGCCGCGGATGATACCGGACGACACGGACCGAGTCCTCAAATTGATGGGGGCTGAGGTCCTCTATATAAAAGAAGCGGGCTTTGACGAGGCTGAATTAACGCCGGGCGGAGAACAGTGATCTATGGATAAACCTTTTGTGCATCTTCATGTCCACAGCGAATACAGCCTGCTGGACGGAGCGAACAAGTGCGGCGACCTGGCCCGTACGGCTAAAGAGATGGGAATGGACTCAGCGGCCATAACGGATCATGGCGTCATGTACGGGTGCGTCGAGTTCTACAACAAATGCACCGAGGCGGGCGTCAAGCCGATAATAGGCTGCGAGGTCTATGTCGATCCTAACGGCCACACGTGCCGTGACGGCAAAAACCTCTATCACCTCATACTTTTGGCGGAGAACGACGAGGGATACAGAAACCTCGTGCGCATAGTGTCTGTCGCAAATACAGATGGCTTCTACTATAAACCAAGGATAGACCACGACCTGCTGGCGAGGCACAGCGCCGGTATAATAGGCGCGTCGGCATGTCTGGGCGGCGAGATCCCTAACCTTATTATAAAAGGCGACACAGAGGGCGCTTTGGAAAGAGCGGAGCTTTACAGGGACATACTCGGCGACGGTAATTTTTTTCTTGAACTGCAGCACAACAGCATACCGGAGCAGGCCATCGTAAACAAAACATTGGCCGATATGGCGCGTGCTCACGGTTTCCCTTTGATCGCGACCAACGACGCACACTACATGAAAAAAAGCGACGCAGATTGGCATGATATCTTGCTGTGCGTGCAGACGAACAGCGTTGTAAGCGACCCAAACCGTTACAGGTTCAAGGGAGACGACTACTATTTCCGTTCTCCGGAGGAGATGTGGAGGCTGTTTGGCGCGGAACTGCCCGAGGCCCTCATAAACACAAAGAGGATCGCGGAAAGGTGTAACGTCAAACTTGAGACCGGCAGATACTACCTTCCGGAGTTCCCGCTGCCAAAGGGCGAAACCCTCGGGACCTACCTCAGAAGGATGGCCGCGGAAGGGCTCAGGAGGCGTCTTAAGACGGAAACGCCCCCGGACGATTATACCGCGCGCCTTGATTATGAACTTGGCATCATAGAGCAGATGGGCTTCTCTGGTTATTTCTGCATCGTGTCCGACATAATAACAGCGGCTAAAGAGCGCGGCATACCGATAGGCCCGGGGAGAGGCTCGGCCGCCGGTTCGCTTGTGGCGTGGGCGCTTGGAATAACAGACCTCGATCCGATCCGATACGACCTGCTGTTTGAGAGGTTCCTCAACCCCGAACGCATAAGCATGCCGGATATCGACACCGACGTATCAGATAAGGGAAGGGACGAGCTCATAGCCTACATAGTAGAAAAATACGGGTGCGACAGGGTTGCTCAGATAATAACGTTTGACCGCATGAAGAGCAGGGGCGCTATAACCGATGTCGGAAGAGCGTTGGGTATTCCGGTATCGGAGGTGCGCAGGGTCACAAAGCTTATACCTGATTCCGTCAAGTCCGGCGTCAGGAACATACCCGAGGCCATCGAGAACGTACCGGACCTGAAATCGCTTTATGAGTCGGACCCGCAGATAAAGCGGCTTCTGGACGTAGCGTCGCACATAGAGGGCATATCGCGCCACTGCTCGCAGCACGCGGCAGGTATAGTCATAACGCCTGAACCAATCGTAGAGATGGTTCCGGTTCGTAAGTTCGGAGAAAATCAGATAGTCACCCAGTACTCTATGGAGCCCGTGGAAAAGCTCGGCTTAGTCAAGATGGACTTCCTCGGACTTAAGACGCTTTCAGTGCTTGAGGGGGCTCTTAAGAACATTAAGGCAAACGGCAAGGGCGAAATAGATCTTGATGAGATACCTATGGACGATAAAAAGACATTTGAGATGCTGCAGCGCGGCGACACTCTAGGAGTCTTTCAGCTTGAATCAGCCGGCATGACCGCTTTGGTGCGCCGTATGAAGCCAGACTGCTTCGAAGACCTCATAGCGCTTGTGGCGCTCTACAGGCCGGGGCCGCTTGAGAGCGGGATGGCTGACCAGTACGTCCGCTGCAAGCACCGCGAGGAGCCTGTCCACTACCTTCACCCATGCCTTGAGAAATCAATGAAAGAGACTTACGGCGTCATCCTGTACCAGGAACAGGTCATGCAGAGCGCCTCCGCTTTGGCCGGCTATACGCTCGGGGAAGCCGACCTGCTGCGCCGCGCGATGGGCAAGAAAAAAGTTGAGGTCATGGCGGAACAGAGGGCCAAGTTTGTAAGCGGAGCTTTAAAAAACGGTGTCGATTCAAAAACGGCCGGAGAAATTTTCGACATAATAGAAAAATTCGCGGGGTACGGCTTCAATAAGTCACACAGCGCGGCATACGCTCTTATAAGCTACAGGACGGCCTGGCTCAAGGCGAATTACGGCGCCGAATTTTTGGCCGCATACCTCACAAGCATAATAGGCTCCAAGATGGATGTGCTGGGACGCTATATACGCAGCGTGAGGGATGCGGGATATCCTGTCCTGCCGCCCGATATAAACATCTCCAAGGAAGATTTTACAGTCGACGGCAACGTCATCAGGCTTGGACTATCGGCAGTGGCCAAGGTCGGAAAGGGAGCTGTCCTCAGCATAATAGAAAACAGAGAGAAGGACGGGCCATTCGTATCTTTTTGGGACTTCTTCAAGCGGATAGACACGAGGTCGGTCAACAGAGGCGTAATTGAAAACCTTATCAAAGCCGGAGCTTTTGACAGCATAGACGGCAACCGCGCTAAGCTGCTGTCCGCCATCCCTCTTTTTCTTGACGCCGCGTCGAAGCGCTCCTCGAACCTGAACCAGATATCCCTTTTTTCGGATGAAGGAGGAAGCGAGTTCGAGCCGGAGATGGGGGATTGTCCCGATATAAGCGTCAGAGAGAAGCTTGATTTTGAGCGTGACAGCATGGGGCTTTACATATCGGGCCATCCGTTCGATCAATACTTCCCGCTCGTTCGGGATTATATCACGTGTACTCTCGCGGAGCTTGACAGCTGGAGGGCGCGTCACGTACCGGTGGTTGCGGCCGGCCTTCTTATCTCGCAAACCGAACGTTACACAAAGAACGGGGATCCCATAGGCATACTTGTTTTTGAAGACTCCGAAGCCACCGCGGAAGTCGTTTTATTCAGGAAGCAGTGGGCTATGTACAAGCCGCTTCTTGCGATGGGTTCTCTTTACGTTGTCAAAGGACAGATCAAAAACGACAGAGGCATTTCTATATTGGCGGATGAAATATACACGGAGGACGAGTTCGCCGGTAAACTTTCACCACACGTCATTATAAATGCAGACTCAAACGGTCTTGATGAAAATTTCTGCCGCGGGCTGCTTGGCGTTTTGAACAGAAACAGGGGAAAGTACGAAGTTATGCTGAAGCTTGTGTCGTCCGAGAAGACGGTTGTATCATATTTGAAGGGCGTAACGGTTGATCCGGGCGAGAAACTGGACTCTGATCTGGATGTTTTTTCAAAGGGCAGGGTGTTTTGCGAGTACAGCGGGTATCCGCGCGCATGCAGAAGAGAGGAGGCCCGTTATGGCCTTGGAAAATGAGACACGCAGTTCATCGAACGGAGAATACGTAGTGGTGAAGGCGCTTGAAAACGGTGTCACAGTTATAGGCGTAACACGGGGAGCGGAGAACAGATTTTTGCATACGGAAAAACTGGACGAAGGCGAGGTATGGATAGCCCAGTTCACCGAACATATCTCGGCGATGAAAATACGCGGCGCAGCATCCGTATATACCAGGCACGGCGAGATAAAGAGCGGCAGACAGAGGGAGCATGAATGAACAGGCCTGAGCGTAAGGTCAAGATCGTTTGCACCATGGGGCCGGCGTGCTGGGAATACGAACGCTTGTACGCAATGGCTGAGGCGGGGATGAATGTGGCGCGCTTCAACTTCAGCCATGGCGATTACGCTTCGCATGGTATGGCGCTGGAAAGGGTCCGCGCAGTTGAACGGGAGCGCCGGCTTCCGATAGCGGCATTGCTGGACACAAAAGGACCTGAGATAAGGACGGGACTGCTCAAAGGACACCAAAATGTCACTCTTAAGGCCGGCGACACGTTTGTGCTGCGTTTTGACGAAAGCGCGGGCGACGCGTCAGGCGTATCGATAGACTACAGGCCTCTTTATAAAGAGATAACAGAGGGACAGCATATATTCATAGACGATGGTTCTATTCACCTTTGCGCCGAATCTGTGTCGCCCGACGGGATAATATGCAGAGTGATAGTCGGAGGCGAGCTTGGGGAGAGAAAAGGCGTGAATGTGCCCGGAGCCAGCCTTTCTGTTCCGACGCTGACGGAGAAGGACGTAAGCGACGTACGCTGGGGGATAGAACATGGCGTGGACTATATCGCCGTTTCGTTCGTGAGAACCATGGACGATGTAATGAAAGTGCGGCGCGTGCTCGAAGAAAATCACGGCAGGGCAAAGATAATAGCAAAGATGGAGACGCGCCAGTCGGTTGACGGCATGGACGGGATACTCAGCGTGGCGGACGGTGTTATGGTTGCAAGAGGTGATCTCGGCGTGGAGATCCCTACCGAAGACGTTCCGATGGTGCAGAAAGAGATCATAGAGAAGTGCCGCTCGCTTGGGAAACCCGTTATAGTGGCCACCCAGATGCTCGATTCGATGATAAGGAATCCAAGGCCTACGAGGGCCGAGGCAAGCGACGTGGCCAACGCGGTAATAGACGGAGCGGACGCGGTCATGCTGTCCGGTGAAACCGCAGGCGGCAAGTATCCCCTCGAATCGGTACAGACAATGAATAAAATCGTTATGCGGACGGAGAGGGAGCTTGCCGTATGGCAGAGAATGCCGAAGACGTTCAGTGCGGACAGGGACATCGCGGATGCGGTGAGCCACGCGGCTAAGGAAGTGGCTGAAGCTGTCGGGGCAAAGGCGATAGTATCTCTTACGACAAGCGGGGGAACGGCCAGGATGGTGAGCAAATACAGACCAATGTGTCCTGTAATAGCCGTTACGCCGTCCTTGAACACATGGAGGGAGCTTTCTCTCGTGTGGGGCGTGCTGCCCATTATGTCTCCTTTTACAACCGACCTGGAGGCCTTCGTGGAGACCGCGATGGCGATGATACAGAAAGAGGGGCTTGTTGATGCGGGACAGAACATAGTCCTCACAACGGGCGTTCCCGTAGGAGAGCCCGGAAGCACGAATACAGTACAGGTACACACAGTGGGGCAGGTCTTAAGCAAAGGACTTTCGCTTGTGAGGAAAAAGGTCACTGGCCCGGCGCGCAAGGCCGCTTCGGCTCAGGAAGCGATCCGAAAGACTGCGTCAGGCGGCGTCCTTGTTATCAAAGAATCCTCAAAGGAATACATCCCGGCGATAGAAAAGGCGGATGCGGTTGTGACGGAAGAAGATGGTTTGGCTGGTTATGCGGGCATAATTGCGCTCAACCTCGGCATCCCGTGCATAGCCGGGGCATCCGGCGTATATGATATGGTAGAGGACGGGATGATCCTGACGGTTGACGGCAAGAGGGGCATTGTGTACCTGGAGCGAAGCATATAGTGGCGCTCATAGGCGCGCACATGTCGGCTGCAGGAGGACTCCACAAGGCTTTTGAACGCGCCGATGCCGTGGGGTGCGAGTCCATGCAGATATTCACGCGTAACCAGCTGCAATGGAAAAGCGGGATACTGTCTCTCAAAGAGATAGAGGCATTTTACAGGGCTTCTGTGGCAAGTTCCGTCAGAGCCGTAGTGTCACACGCGTCGTATCTCATAAACCTGGCGGGAGATGATGCCGTGAGATCGCGCAGCGAAGCCGCGCTTAAGGCGGAGATCGAGCGGTGTCATCAGCTTGGCATAGGTGATACTGTGTTGCATCCCGGTTTTGCCAAAGACGCAAGCCTGGATGATGCGCTTGAAAAAATTGCGGAGTCGCTTTTAAGGGTCATCGACGCCACAGAAGGATCACAGGTTCGCATATTGCTTGAGACCATGGCCGGACAGGGGACCTCTGTCGGGTTTGACATAGAGCAGTTCTCCAGGATTCTGGACATGGCATCGGATAACCCGAGGATCTCTTTCTGCGTGGATATGTGCCATGTGTTCGCCGCAGGCTATGAAATACGTACGAAAGAGTCGTATAATCGATTCATCTCTTTGCTGGACCGACGGGTAGGGCTTGAAAGAATTCGCTGCTGGCACTTAAGCGACAGCAAAACGGGCAAGGGGAGCCTGAGGGACAGGCATGCCCATTTGGGCTGCGGAGAGATAGGTTTGGAACCGTTTTCACTGCTTGTCTGCGACGATCGCTTTGCCGAAGTTCCGGCTATACTCGAAACGCCAAAGGACGGCTGGGGCGACGAGGGGAATTTGTCCGTGCTGCGTAAGCTGAGGGGGTCTTAGACTGTAATGTTTTTGTCGCTGCATACGGCGCAACGCGTTAGGAGGTGCTGAATTGCCGTTTTTTGAGCTCAGGTGGCAGGATATCCCCGACATCCTGATAGTCGCGTATATTATCTATAAAATCCTCATGCTGCTGGTCGGCACGCGCGCGATGCAGCTTCTCCGCGGCGTCCTCATAATAGGTTTTATAGGCGCTCTTGCCAACATACTGGAGTTTCGCAGCCTGTCATGGATAATAGGGAAGATGCTGGGCGCCTTTATAATAGTTATACCTATCCTGTTTCAGCCGGAACTGAGGCATATGCTGGAGGAGCTTGGCAAGGGACGCATATGGAAGGTCGAAAAGGACGACGCCAGTCTGGACATAAGGGCTGATCAGCTTACTAAAGCGCTCATCTACTGTCAGTCGCAGAGGATAGGCGCGCTTTGCGTGCTGCAGCGCAGCACCAGCCTCAAGGAAGTGTGGCGCACTGCCGTGCTGCTTAAAGCCGATATATCCGAGGAACTTCTGGTCTCCATATTTTGGCCGGGAACGCCGCTGCACGACGGCGCCGTAGTTATTAACCAACAGAGCATAATAGCGGCAGGGTGTTATCTGCCCCTTACGGAGAAGACCGACATATCAAGGTGGTACGGAACAAGACACAGGGCGGCGCTTGGCGTCACAGAGATGTCCGATGCTCTTGCGCTCGTAGTATCCGAAGAGCGCGGGGAGATAACGATAGCTGTAAGCGGACGTCTTTCCAAACCTTTGAACGAGTCACAGGTGCGCAGGATATGCACTCACTATTTCAGCAACGAGGCCAGAGAGTCCAACTTCATGAACAGGCTGCGCGAGGAAATCCTGCAGCAATGGCCGGAGAGAGCTTCTGAAGATGAATAAAATTTTAGAGCTTATAAAAGAAAAATCGAATAAAAAGTACAAATGGCAGGATGGCAAAAAAATTTCGCGCCTTAAGAGTATATTTGCCGATTTTAGCCGACAGTCCGAATTTCAGACTAAAATCCTGATTTATACTGTTTCACTGATAATTTCGCTGCTGATCTGGATGTTCGTCGCATGGGACGGCAATACGGAAGGGACCAGGAGCATCACGCTCCAGATAAGGTACAGCAACATGCCGCGAGGCTACTCGATCTTCAGTAAAACCAAGACCGTACAGGTCAGGCTGGCGGGGCGCATAAACGCGCTTTCGCGCGTTAGGCCGGAGGATGTGACGGCCCAGGTCGACCTTCAGGGACTTGGGATAGGAAGATATAATCTGCCTATAAAAATCGATGTGCCTAACTATGTGAGGATAAGAAGCTGGGATCCTCCGACAGCCGAGGTAGAGGTGTACCGGCATATCGAAAGGACTGTGCCCATAGCATGGAAAATCGACGGGTCTCTTCCCGAAGGGACGGTGGTGGCGTCTGTTGACATCAAACCTCAGGAAGCGATAGTGGCTGGACCGGAGATAGACGTTCTTTCAATACAATCTGTAAATGCAGTCCTCCCCGCCAATAAATTGAGCGAGTCGCAGGAGATCAGCGTCCCGCTTGCTATAACAGGGCTTGACCGTAACAGACTGGACAGGATCACCATTGCTCCGCAGTATGTCAATGTCACAGTGTCGCTTGAGAAGGAGATAAAGGCCGCAAGCATCCCCGTAAAAGTGTCGGTCACAGGTCAGCCTGCAGATGGTTACGAGGTGGACTCCATAAGCGTCATTCCGGACAGGGTGCTTGTGAGCGGCAGAGGAGCTGCCATACAGAAATTACAGTCCGTCGTTCTGCCTCCGGTCGATATAACCGGTCTTGACCAGGATCTTGAACTAATGATCCCCATAAGGCCTGTTGATATAGAGTCCGACGTGGAGATAGCCGGACCGGAGAGGGCGAAGGTCGAGATAAAGATACGCAAAAAAATCACGGCTAAAAATTACCACAATGTGGCCGTGATGATCGAAGGCAGCCCTCCCGGAAAGGAATGGAAGATAACGCCGGACGTGGTCAATATTGTGATAGAAGGGACGCAGCTCGCGCTTGATTCGCTTGGTGACGACATCCCCTGCGAGCTGTACGTCGACGTATCTAACATAGTGTCAAGAAAGGTTGAGCTCCCGGTTCTTGTCAAGGGACTCAGAAAGGAATTCAAGGTGCTTAGGATAGAACCGGAACAGGTTGTTGTCACTGCCTTAAATTGATATTCAAACTCATAAATTATTAAGGAGAGTGTCTTTATGGGAACCGAAGAAGGTACAGCCGGGACGCGCCGCATGTTTGGCACTGACGGCGTGCGCGATGTGGCTAATATAGGAATGATGACCCCTGAGGCCGTACTCAGACTTGGCAGGGCATATGTCATGTTTCTTGAGGGTCTTGGATATAAGCATCCTCATATCGCTGTAGGACGGGACACGAGGATATCGGGCGCGATGCTGGAGTCGGCGCTGTCGGCAGGTATAACATCGGCAGGCGGGGATGTGTCGCTGCTCGGGGTTATTCCTACGCCGGGCGTTAGTTTTGCGGCATTGCACGGCGGCTTTGACGGCGGCGCGGTGATAAGCGCTTCGCATAACCCAGCCGAGTATAACGGAGTTAAGTTTTTGGATAAGGACGGATTCAAGCTTACTGACGACGACGAGATCATAATAGAGAAAATCTTCGAAGAAGCCGAGCCCTCGGCTAAGCACCCGATGCACGGCGCGGTGGGCCGTATATTTGACGGTTCGCGTTTTGCCCGGGAGTACGTCGGCGTCCTTACCGCCCTATTGGAGCGGGTTAAAAAGAGGGATTGCCGCCTGGTGATAGACGCGGCAAACGGAGCAGCTTTCTCCGTTGTGCAGCAGCTGTTTGAGAAGTGGGACGGAGAAGTTTCGTTTCTTGCCAAAGACCCCGACGGCATGAATATAAACAGCGGCGTCGGCGTCACACACATGGACCATATCTGCGCGGAGACCGTAAAAAGAGGAGCCGATATAGGCATAGCCTATGACGGCGACACTGATAGAGTGCTGATGTGCGACTTTAAAGGGCGGGTCATAGACGGGGATATAATGCTTTGGGTCATAGGCAGGTGGCTTGCCGCAAAAGGCGCGCTGGGTTCAGGACTGGTCGCCACAGTCATGAGCAACATGGCGCTTGAAGATCTTCTCGCGAAGGACAACATAAAAGTGTTCAGGTGCAATGTCGGGGACAGGTACGTGCTGGATGTGATGCGCAAGGAGGCTTGCCGCCTCGGCGGGGAACAATCAGGGCATATCATAGCGCTTGACTATGCCAACACTGGGGACGGCCTCTGTTCCGGCGTTCTTTTTCTTATGGCGATTGATGAACTCGGAGAAGACATCTCTTCATTGGTAGATAAATTTGACAGATATCCCCAGGTGCTTCGCAACATGAGGATACGGGACAAATCGAAGATCATGGGCAGCCCCAAATTAGCGGAGGCTATAGCAGAGGCCCAGTCGATGCTCTCAGGGAAGGGGAGGATGCTGCTGCGCCCTTCCGGCACAGAGCCTTTAGTCAGGATATTCGTCGAATCGAGAGACACCGATTTGATGAACAAGACAGCAGACATGCTGGAAGAGAGGATATCTGAGATAATTTCGTCGGAGGTGTGACATGACAGATTTTGTGCCGATCAGAAAAGCCGTATTTCCTGTGGCAGGTCTTGGGACCCGTTTTTTGCCGGCCACCAAAGAGATACCTAAAGAGATGCTGCCTCTTATAGACAGGCCTCTGATACACTATGGTGTCGACGAGGCCGTGGCATCCGGGTGCACTGAAATAATATTCATCACCGGCACAGGAAAGGACGCTATCTTTCAATATTTCCAGCGCTCGGAAAACTTAGAGGAACATCTTCTGAAAACGGGCAAAGATGAGCTTTTCAAACTTATAAAAGACATCCCGCAGCTCGCCTCTTTTGACTACAAGCTTCAGGAGAAACCGCTCGGGCTTGGGCATGCCGTTTTGTGCGCGGAAGAGTTCTGCCGCGATGAGTTCTTTGCTCTTTTGCTGCCCGACGACGTGATGATCGCTGATCCGACAGTCCTCAAACAGCTTGACGTTGTAAGGGAAAAATATCCCGGAACTATGCTGAGCCTTGAAAAGGTTGAGCGCTGCGACACAAACAGGTATGGGATAGTGGACGCTGAACAGGTGGAGCCCGGCATCTTCAGGATCAAAGGACTTGTCGAGAAGCCCGAGCCCGAGAACGCGCCGTCTGACCTTGCGATTATGGGAAGATATATACTATCCCCGTCGATATTCACGCACCTGCGCGGCATAAAGCCCGGTAAGGGCGGAGAGTACCAGCTTACAGACGCTATAAACTCACTGCTTAATGAAGAACCCGTCTACGGTGTGCTGTATAAAGGAAGAAGGCTTGACTGCGGCGTTTTACCGGGCTGGCTTGAGGCCACAATAATCAAGGCCCTTGAGATCCCGAGCCTGAGGGAAGTTGTGCTGCGAACGCTTAAAAAAGAGAAGATAATATAGATGCCGTTTATGCCCAAACAGCCGCGCGTTCAGATGCAGCGCGGCTGTCCTTTTATCTCTGCTTCTGCGGTTCGTCTGTGAACGGGAAGTATATTTTTATGTGCGTCACATCCTTAAGAGCGCTGTCGTTGCGGCCGGATGACTCCGGAACGAGTTCCCAGTTTCCGCCCCTTACCCTCGCTATGACGAGCGATTTCCTGCCGTATGTTGACCACACATCCCACATCTGTTCGCCCTGTGAGGGGCCTGGGACAAGTGCGCCCTTGAAAAGGGGGAAAGAGCCGCCCATCATGGAGGCACCGTCAGCCGGTCCTGCTATGAGCCACTGCGTCATATCCCACGCCCCCTGCATCTCCCTGGATTTAAGTGCATGGTCCCACGGTATTATCTGGCATCCGCCGACCTTACCTACAGGCGATGTGCTGAAATCGATGACCCCGCAGTGGTTTGCGCGAAGCGCGCCCCTTCTTTGAAAGATGGTGCCCTCAAATCGTCCGGTTCCCGCAAGCGGCCTGATGACGCGCCCTATGACCTTAAACCCCGATGAAGACCATTCTGTTATGCGCCCGCCGGGACGGTTTTCAAATTCCACCATATATGGGAGATGTGTTTTAGAAACAGTGATTATAAGCGTGTCTTTAGCCTGCGGCATGTTACTTGCAGAAATGGACTCCCTCTTTGTGCCTCCGCGCTTGATGAAAGATACGCGAGAACCTACGGAGGGCGCGAAGGCACCGAATATGCCGTAAGAAGCCTTGGATGATATCACTAAAGACGCGCCAGGCCCGGCGGCCGGAGCGATGGTCTCTTTGGGTATTATGCTCATCGTCCTGCCTTTGCCATTTTCCACCGATACAAGTATATGGATCGCGTTTACCGCAGACGCGCAGACCTCAGACGGCTCGCCCCACGCGCTGGCGGTGTAGCTTGGCCACCTGGTGTTCGTGGGCAGCGCGAGCACTACGCCGACCTCCCTTTGCTTGCCGTCCGGAAGCGAGATAACCACAGGACTTCCAGGCGTCATTTCCGCGCTTATCTCAAACAGAACGGTATCGTCCAAGGCAAGCGATGTGCCAGGGGCAATTAACAGAATCATCACAGAACACAGGATCAATAAAACTGCCCATATATTATTTTGCCGCAAACGGCCTGATTTTATGTAAGTCATAGAAATATACCCCCTCACGCTCTAAAAGGACGATGGGAAGAACCATATCGACCACACGTTGCCGAGAAAATGAAACAGGATGGACGGGAATATGTTGCCATACCTCTCCTTAAGCGCCCCCATGACAAGGCCCGGGAAAAAAGTAGCAAGCGAGATGACGCGCGGTGCTGCAAGCAGGTGCGCCGGCGCGAACACCATGTTAGTAATTACGATTGCGGCGCTGGGTGAAAAGAACTTTTTAAGGACGGTCTGCATCCATCCGCGAAAGAACGTTTCCTCAATCACCGCCGCCGCCAGCCCCGATGCCGACATGCGCAATATTTCCCCGACGGACCGGCTGTGAGGGAGTCTCTCCAAAGACACAAAAAAAGCCGCCGGCGTAAGCAGACTCAGCACGACAGCCGTCACTGCGAGAGTCTGCGCAACTGATTTTCTTTCAAATTCCCACCTTAACCCATACTCCTCGAAGCTCTCTTTTCTGTACCAGCACCAAAAGTAGGGCCAGTAGAGCATAAAGACGCCGGCAACGAGCGGCGCTCCGCTTTTCATGCCAAGTCCTTCAGTCGTCAAAGCATTCAGTACATAGGCCGTATAAGAATACCTCCGCCTGCTGTATCTGTGATATCTCATCCTTGTGCTGATAAACGGGTCCGAGCAGCGCGCTCTCATCGACGTCGATGTCGATGAGTTTGCCGCATTTCCTGCATAAAAAATGCCCGTGAAGATCGGTTGTCGGATCAAAATAGACTCTTTTTTCATCGATGCTGAGGATCTTTATGAGTCCGGCGTCCGCAAGCAGCTGGGCCGTACTGTAAACGGTCGCAACGGACATGGTAGGATACTCTTTGGCAAGTTCGCGGTAGAGCGTATCTGCCGACGGATGATCGGTCCTGCCTTCAAGATGTCTGAGTATCGCTATGCGCTGTGCCGTTATTTTGGCCCCTTTTTTCTTAAGGGCGGCTATGCCGTCGTTGATAGTCCACATGGCGCCTTTTGTCCTCCGTCTTTTAGTGTAGCTAAATCAAAGTCATTATAAATGATGCGGCCTCTTTGTACAAATAGAATTCTCCGTCTATCTGGCAAGGGCAGCGGACTATTTATCATTTGTCTGCTATCGGTTAGTTTATGCAAAGTTTGCACTTGCCTAATTTTAAGCATAAAGGCTATAATGACCGTTGCGCATTATGGGGTGTAGCCAAGCGGCAAGGCAGCGGACTTTGGATCCGCGATCGATGGTTCGATTCCATCCACCCCAGCCATTAAAGCACTCAAGACAGGGAGGGCTGACGTCCGCTGTCTTATTGTTGCTTTGTAGCTGTGCGTGAAAAAATACAGAGTTATTATACCTGTTCGCAAGAAAGCTTGAAGGGAGTCCGGAAAATGCAGCGCAAACAGAAACGGTTCGGTGTTCTGGTACTGGCCGCAGGGAAGGGCACGCGCATGTACAGCAAAACTCCTAAAGTCCTTCAGAAAATGCTTGAGGAGCCGCTTCTTTATTACCCGCTGTCAGCGGCAAAAAAGTCAGGTTTTGACGATATTGCGGTTGTGGTCGGTTATATGGGGGATCTGGTCGAAAGCTGGCTGTCGTCATCGTTCCCCGACGCTGCGGTCCTTTGGCAGAAGGAACAGAACGGCACCGCTCACGCCGTCAGTCTTGCCAAGAGATGGTGGTCTGATTACGAGAATGTCTTAATCCTTCCCGGCGATACGCCGCTTATAACGTCAGAGACACTTGCCGCGCTTGCGAATCGCCATATCGAGACCGGAAACGCCTGTACATTTCTCAGCTTCGAGGCGGACGACCCGTATGGGTACGGGCGCGTTGTGCGTGACGGCAAGGCAGTCAGGATAGTAGAGCAGAGGGACGCGTCTGACGAAGAACGGAAGATCAGAGAGGTCAACAGCGGCATGTATGTCTTTGATACGGAAGCGTTAGCGTCCGTCATCGATAAGATCGGCTGTGATAACAGCCAAAAGGAGTATTACCTCACCGACGCGCTTGGGCTCATTCAGGACGACGGCGGCACCGTAGACTCGTTTAAGGCGGAAGATCCTTCTGAGGTAATAGGCGTGAACGACGCCCAACAGCTTGCTCTTGCCGCTTGCGTGATGAGAAACGGCATACTCGGCAAATGGATGGCTTGCGGAGTAAAGTGTATGGATCCGGCCTCGGTATGGATAGGCCCTAAGGTAACACTCGGCGAGGATGTAGTTATAGAACCCGATGTGCAGATATGGGGATCCTCTTCTATAGGAGCAGGTTCGAGGATAGGCAGCTTTACTGCGATCACGGACGCCGAACTGGAGGAAAACGTCTCTGTGGTAGGTTTTGTGAGAATAAAAGGCAGTAAAATAGGCAGGGATTCCTCCGTCGGCCCGTTTGCCTTTATCAGGGACGAAGCTGTGCTTGCGGAAGGCGTCCATGTGGGGCGTTTTGTTGAGATAAAGAAGAGCCTGATATCATCCGGCGCCAAAGTGCCGCACCTTTCGTACGTTGGCGACGCCAAGATCGGCATGAAGACGAACATAGGCGCAGGCACCATAACATGCAATTATGACGGCGAGAAGAAAAACATTACGGTTATAGGGGACAATTGTTTCATAGGAAGCGATACGATGTTCGTCGCTCCTGTCACGATAGGCGATAACGCAACGACGGCCGCAGGCTCCGTGATAACGTCGGACGTGCCCGAAGGAGCTCTTGGGATTGCCAGGGCGCGGCAAAAAAATATAGAGGGCTGGTATTTTAGGAAGAAAAATATCAGGGGAGGAAGCAAATAATGTCGGAAGGTTTGAGAGAGGTCAAATTTTTTTCAGGAAGCGCCCATCCTCAGTTTGCCGAAAATATCTGCATGAATTTAGGCGTGCCGCTTTCGGCTTCGAAGCTTTTCAGGTTCTCGGACGGGGAGATCGGCGTATCGATAGAGGAAAGCGTGCGCGGCGCGGACGTATATGTGGTTCAGCCGACATGTGAGCCGGCAAATGAGCTCATTATGGAGCTTCTGATAATAGTCGACGCGCTGAGAAGGGCCTCCGCGTACAGGGTGAACCTTGTGATACCCTATTTCGGATATGCGCGCCAGGACAGAAAGACCAGGTCGAGGGAGCCCATAACGGCAAAACTTGTGGCAAATCTTCTTGAAAAAGCCGGTGCGGACAGAATTATATCGGCTGACCTGCACGCGGGGCAGATTCAGGGCTTTTTCGATATACCGTTTGATCACCTGACCGGCGGCCCTTTGCTTGCTTCGTACTTCAGGCGCATCCTCAAAAAGGAAGTGGAATCAGGACTTATCACGGTAGTCTCGCCTGACATAGGCGGTGTGGTGAGGGCCAGAAAGTTCGCGGAGCAGATAGGCAACGCGGATCTTGCGATAGTCGACAAGCGCCGTTCGCACGAAGTGGCCAATATATGCGAGGTGATGGAGATAATAGGCAATATCGAGGGCAAGACCGCCATTTTAGTGGACGACATAATAGATACGGCGGGTACAATGGTGAAAGCCACGGAGGCGCTGATAGAAAGAGGCGCAAAAGAAGTGTACGCGTGCGCGACGCACGGAGTGCTCTCGGGACCTGCGGTCGAACGGCTCAGGAACTCACCCATCAGAGAGGTCGTGATCACGGACACTATTCCTCTGAAGGAGGAGAAAAAATTCGACCAGCTCAAGGTGCTTCCAATATCGCCGCTCTTTGCCGAGGCTCTTAGAAGGATACATTCCGAACACTCCGTCAGTATCCTTTTCCGCTAGTTTACGGACCCCGGCAGACGAGCTCTAATCTTTAACGCACATAAAACGAGGAGGAACAGCATATGGCAACTAAAAAACAGCAACTAAAAGTAGAATTCACGAAAAGAGAAGCGACCGGCAAAGGGGTATGCAGGAAACTGCGCAGCCGCGGCATCGTGCCTGCGGTTCTCTACGGACCTGATTACAAGGAAGGGCTTCCCGGAGAGGTCGCGTCAAAGCTGATCGCGCCGATAGCCAACGGTGAGCGCTGGGAGACAGCGGTACTGGAACTTGCGATGCCGGACGGAGGAACATGCTCCGCTCTGATAAGGGAAGTGCAGCGCCACCCGATTACTCAGCAGCTGCGCCACATTGATTTTTATCAGGTGCTGTCGGGGCATAAGATCAAGGTTGAAGTGCCTGTGCATATAGTCAACAAAGAGATGTCAAAGGGCGTCAAGGAGGGCGGGGTGATCAACCAGAGCACGAGGCTCGTGACCATAGAAGTTGTTCCGAGCGCTATCCCTGAGTCCATAGAAGTTGACGCAAGCGGCCTTGAGATTGGCGCTGAAGTATTTATAAAGGACCTCCCCCTGCCGGAAGGCGCCGAACTGATTTCAGACGGCGACATACTGGTGTTCAACATACTGCAGCCGAAGAGCTTCGTCGAGGAAGCGGCCTCCGCTGAAGAGGGAGCTGCCGAAGTCGAGGTCGTGGCCAAGGGGAAGGCCGTAAAAGAAGAAGAGTAACAGAGAGAGCGTTTTGGCGATGCTCATATGAAACTTATCGTGGGTCTGGGCAACCCCGGGCAGGAATACGCCTGGACGAGGCACAATTCCGGCTGGCTGATGATAGATTCTTTTGTAAGGCGACTGTCGCTTGGCGAGCCTCAGCTGAAGTTCAGGGGCGCTTTTTGGGGACCTGTGCTTCATGAGGGCGAAAGGATATCGATGCTCAAACCCTGCACATATATGAACTTAAGCGGGCTGTCAGTCCTGGAGGCGGTACGCTATCAAAATCTGTCCCCGTCGGATGTGCTGGTCATTTACGACGACGCGGCGCTGCCATTCGGAAAGTTAAGGATGAGGCCCGGCGGCAGCGCCGGAGGACAGAAGGGGATGATGTCGATACTTGGTGCGCTTGGCACGCTTGAGGTGCCGAGGCTGCGCATCGGTGTCGGATCTCCGCGCGGATCTGAGGATATGTCCGATTGGGTCCTCGGAAATATCCCAAAAGAGCAGCGCGCAAAGTGGCACGAGCTGGAAGATATCGCCTGGGAAGCGCTCAACTTATGGTTAAAATATGGCTTAGAAAAGGCTATGAGTAAAATAAACGGATTGAAATTAAAAAATGAAGAAGACGATGATAAGGCGTGACGTCAGGTCGCGCCTTATCACGGGGAATCAGCATCGTGGCTTCCATGGACGACGGCAATATATTGAATACAGGTAACATCTTTGACATAGGTGAAGATGCGTGGAAAAGGAACAAATCCGTCCACCTCGCACCAAGAGGCGCGGCGCGGCCATGGATTTGCAGAGGAGCCGAAGGCCCGCTTCTTGTTATCCTGCCCGACCAGCGTCAGGTGCGGGATTTCGTCGCTGACGCCGAGGCAATGTCACTCTTCGCCGACAGCGTATTTGATCTGCCCGAGATGCTCCTTACGGAGGACGAATCTCAGTCCGACGCTATAAAAGCCGGTCGCGGCGATGTCCTGGAAAGATTCAGGCATCGCGGCGGCGTGCTTGCGGCGACGCCGGCCTCTCTTTTAGCCCCGTTTTCAACCGGAGGAGAACTTTTCAACTTTGCGGTCGGCGAGAGCGTCGGGCGAAGCCGTTTTTTGGATTGGCTTGCGCAAAACGGATATGAAAGAAGCGACCTTGTCTGGTCCCCCGGGCAATATGCGGCGAGGGGAAGCGTCGTCGACGTGTTCAGCCCCGCGGACAGTTTCCCTATACGCGTTGAGTTCTTCGACGAAGATGTCGAAAGCATAAGGTTTTTCCTTCCCGAGACACAGAAGAGCTTAAGGACATTAAGCAGCTGTTCTGTGCAGAGCCTGACATCGCGCACCGATTCTGACCTTTATAAATTTTTCCCATCCGAAATGAGAGTTGTCTTTTTTGATCCGCAGGGCCTTGACACAAACGCCGAAAATTCCACATGGCTTTGGAACACCCTTGACAGGGACAGACAAAATGCCGTTCCATGGCAAAGATGGGAGGATCTTTGCTCGTATCTGTCCAATTTTTTGCGCATACGCGTAACGCAGGACGTCAAAAACAGCATCATAAGGCTTTCTGTGCGAGCTCTTCCTCTCTTTAGAGGCAGGCTAAGGGATGTGGAGGCCTACTGCAGTGCCCTTGCCAAAGATGGATTTGAAATTAAAGTTTTTTCAGAGTCAGAGAGTAACCTTGACTGGGCTCAAGCTTGCGGCTTCAAGACTGTAAGAGGCATCCTTTCCGAAGGATTCGCAGATTGGTCCGCAAAGTACGCCGCGGTGACCGACCTCGAGCTTTCGGGAGTTTTTGCCGCAAGACGCAGCGTGCGGAATATGGCACCGGCGGAATGGGGAGGGGCGCTTTTGCCCGACCAGTGGGTCGTCCACGACGACTATGGCGTGGCGATATACGCAGGGACGCAAAGCGTCAGGACGGCCGAAGGCGAACAGGAGTACATGGTGCTTCGTTTCGCCGAAGAAAGCCGCCTTCTGATACCTATCACACAGATACATAAAATAACGCCCTGGACGCCTATAGCCGGACAGGAACCTGTGCTGGACAGCCTCAAGAGCTCTCATTGGAAAAAGAGCTCGGCAAAGGCTAAGGCGGCCGCCGCGGCCGCCGCATCGGAGCTTGTGAAAATCTACGCCGAGAGGGAGATAACAAAAGGGTTTTCTTTTGCGGCGAACAGGGATCTGATGCGTGAACTTGAAAACGGTTTTACCTATGTCGAGACGGATGACCAGATAAAAGCCATAAAAGCGGTGGAGGAAGATATGGAGAGCCCCGTGCCCATGGATAGGCTCATAGTCGGCGACGTTGGCTTCGGAAAGACAGAAGTGGCGATCCGAGCCGCGGGCAAGGCGGTCTTCTCAGGCAAACAGGTGGCCTTGATGGCACCTACCACTTTATTGGCGCAGCAGCATTACGAGACGTTCTCCGCAAGGTTCGGCAACCTGCCTGTAAGCGTCGAGGTCTTGTCGCGCTTTGTCCCCTTAAGCGAGCAAAAGAGAATATTGCAAGACATAGCCTGTGGCAAGACGGATATCATAATCGGTACTCACAGGCTCCTTGGGGAGGACGTAACGTTCAAGGATCTTGGGCTTGTTATAATTGACGAAGAGCATCGTTTCGGCGTCATGCATAAGGAGAAACTCAAAAAAGCCGCGCCGGAAGTTGACGTGCTCATGCTTTCCGCTACTCCGATACCCAGGTCCCTCTCTCTGTCGCTCAGCGGGCTGCGGGACATTTCAATTCTTGATACACCGCCCAAACGCCGGTTGCCGGTGGTCACCGTAGTAAGGCCATGGTCGGAGCCGCTGCTTAAAAGCGCCGTGCTTCGCGAGAAGAACAGGGGCGGACAGGTATTTTTCGTACACAATAGGATAGAGGATATACAGGAGCGCGCAACCATGCTGCGCAGGCTATTCCCTAAACTCAGGGTGGCTGTGGCTCACAGCGGCACGCCGGAGGCACAGCTTGAAAAGACGATGACGCGTTTTTCGCAGGGCGAGATAGACATACTTGTGTGTACCACCATAGTGGAAAGCGGCCTCGACATACCGATGGCCAACACGCTGATCGTGGATGATGCTCATGAGCTTGGCCTGGCACAGATGTACCAGCTGCGCGGGCGCGTCGGGAGACGCGAAGAGCAGGCTTACGCTTTCTTTTTCTACCCTAAGGAAGCGCACCTTTCTGTCCAGGCCAGCGAGAGACTTGAGGCAATAGCGGGGCTTGATGAACTTGGGGCCGGATACAGGCTGGCACAGATGGACCTGCAGATACGCGGCGGCGGGGATCTTATAGGAACGGCGCAGCACGGACACGCGAGCAGGATCGGTTACCAGAAATACTGTGAGATATTAGCGGAGGAGATAGCAAAGATAAAAGGCGTCAGCAGGCCGAACGTGGACGTTGAGATAGGGTTTCCTGCAGTTATACCGAGGGATTATTTGCCTCAGGAAAACCTGCGGGTTACTTTATACCGCAGGCTTTTGAAAGTCGAGAGCACAAAGGAGGCTGCGGCGCTCAAAGAAGAGACCGGGGACAGGTTCGGCAGAATCCCGGCGAGCCTTGATTTCCTTTTCGACCTTGCGTATGTGCGCGCTGCCGCACCGGATCTTTCTATTACCAAAATAGTATGCGGCAGAGACGAGACTGTGATACGCGGAACGCCGGACGGCGGCTGGGGAAAATTAAATCTGCCGGCTCCCTGGATGAGAAGGCTGGACGGTTATCTGGGCCCCGGAGGGGCTGACGGCATGAAAACGCTCGCGGAATATATACGGCGCAACTGCCTGGAGAATCTGGTAAAATAGAAGAATTTCAGGGGGGTGTGAGATTTTGGCTGAATCTCAAACCGCAGCTGAGAAGTTCGGAAAGCTGCTGGATGTAATGAAAAGGCTCCGTTCTCCGGGAGGATGTCCCTGGGACAGGGAGCAGGACTATCTGTCGCTCAGACGCTACATTATTGAGGAGTCTTACGAGCTGGTAGAGGCCATAGAGAATGAAGACATCTGTAATATGCGCGAGGAGTGCGGAGACTTGCTGCTCCAGGTCGTTTTCGTCGCGTGCATAGCGGAGGAACGCGGTGATTTCGACATGGCCGCGGTGATAGAATATCTTGTTGAAAAATTGATCAGGCGACATCCTCATGTCTTCGGCGATGTTGATGTGAAAAACTCCGAGGATGTCCTGAAAAACTGGGAACAGATAAAGATACGGGAGAGAGAAGGACGCAGCGAAGACTCGTCACTTATGGCGGGTATTCCGCGCGGGGTTCCGTCGCTTCTTCGCGCCTACAGAATGCAGGAACGAGCCGCAAAGGTTGGTTTTGACTGGCCCGACGGAGATGCAGCCGCTGTTATAGGCAAGGTGGACGAGGAGATTGCGGAGCTTAAGGAAGCCATTTCAAACGGATGTCCGTTTGAAGACGTAGAGGAAGAGCTGGGTGATCTGATGTTCGCGATCGTCAATCTCTCAAGACACCTCAGGACAGACCCCGAGACGGCCATGCATAAGGCGTGCGGAAAATTCGCGTCAAGGTTCAGGCATATAGAAGAGATGGTGGCAAAATCAGGGCGGCAGTGGAAGGATTTCGGCCTTGACGAGCTCGACATGTTCTGGAACGAGGCAAAGACACGCGGGCAAGAGACGCGCCGTGCTTTTCAAGCCGGCGGCAATTGATAAACGGGAGGAATCATTTATGACGACAGAGGAAAAAGTTATCGAGGTAATCAACACAAAGGTGTCGCCTGCGCTTCAGAGCCATGGCGGCGACGTTACGTTCGTGAGTTTTGACGAAAAAAGCGGAGTGCTCTGCGTGGATCTGGTAGGAGCGTGCGGTACCTGTCCGTTTGCTCAGGAGACTCTGAGAATGACAGTAGAAGAAGCCATACGGCAGGAAGTTCCCGAAGTTAAATCTGTCATAAGGGCATGAGACGGATTTGACTGAATACAGGGACACGAACGAAACGGAGGATACGGCCGCTTCTTTTCCCAAGCTTAACGAAGCGGTCGTAACACTTCTTGCGGGGCATGAAGATATACTAAGGCTTGTCGAGCAGACCTTCCCTGTCAAGATATACGCGAGGGGGTCCGTACTGTCGATAAAAGGGGAAGATGAGAAGCTTACGGCTCGCATCTACAGTCTGCTGACGCAGTTTGCCGAGATGTCATTAGGCGGCCAAAAGCTCAGCGGCGCCGAGGTAAGGTATGGTTTGCACCAGATAGGCAAAGGAGAGGCCGTTAACCTCAAATCTCTCTATGACGAAATAGTCTGCGTGAGCAACAGGGGAAAGCCTATACGACCTTATACAAACGGTCAAAAGGAATATATAAACGCCATTCGCGACAACGATATAACGTTTGCGATAGGTCCGGCCGGCACCGGCAAGACATATTTGGCGGTGGCGCAGGCTGTGGCCTATCTCAAATCGGCGAAAGTCAGCAGGGTTGTTTTAGTCAGACCTGTAGTCGAAGCCGGAGAGCGGCTCGGCTACCTGCCGGGCGACCTTATGGACAAAGTGGAACCGTACCTGAGGCCTCTTTATGATGCCTTCTATGACCTCATCCCTGCCGATAAGTTCAACCGTTACTTTGAAAAGGGAGTCATAGAGCTGGCGCCTCTGGCATATATGAGAGGCCGGACACTCAACGACAGCTTCATCATATTGGACGAGGCTCAGAACACCACGGCGGAGCAGATGAAGATGTTTCTAACGCGCCTTGGTTTCGGCTCTAAGGCTGTGGTTACGGGAGACATAACGCAGGTAGACCTTCCGGGCAACAAAGAATCTGGACTCAGGATTGTCCGAGATATACTCAAAGACATACCGGGCATAGCGTTTATAGAGCTTAGCAACAGCGATGTGGTGCGTCACGAGATAGTCCAGAGGATCGTGAGAGCTTATGAAGAATATAGTTTGCGGGGAAAAGAAAAGAACGGCGATTGAGAAACTATTATCGCAGACACTGCAGCACTTCAAGCTGAAAGCGGAAAACAGGCAATACATAGTTTTCAGGCTCATACTGCTTGCCGTTGCGTTTTTGCTGATATGCTCCGATTGGTATATCTATGACAGGCAGAAGAACTACAGGATAGGCTACCCGTCAGGCAGGACATATTTTGCCGTCACATCGGAAAGGTATGAGGACAGGGCCGCGACTCTTGAGCTGCGCCAAAAAGCCGCGTCAAGGATAATGGACGTCATGGTTCAGGACGACAGGATTGCGGCAGAGGTCAACAGGAGGATGGAGCTTCTTGAGCATGGCGACTATGCGTCGGTATTGGATACGCCGCTGCTTGACCTCTTCATGAAGCTGCCCGCAAATTCTCAGAAGAACATCATAAAAGCTGTCCTGGATATCGGCAGGACGATCCGTGACAAGGCGGAGAGCAGAGAAGAGCAGACTGCCCTCATATGGAAACAGCTTCAAAAGACAAAACTGACACAATCGGAGCGCAATGTGGCATTTCAAATTTTGGACATAACGCTCAACCCGACGCTGCAGTCGGACTCAGGCCTTGCATCAAGGCTCCGCGACGATGTCGCGTCACAGATCCCTCCTGTAATAAGGGATATACGCCCGGGAGCGGTTATCGTTAACAAGGGGCAGGTAGTAACACCATCGATTGCCAGACTCCTGCAGTCACAAGGATATCCCGATGCCTCATTCCCGACGAAGCGGCTTCTGTTCATTCTTTTCTCTATCCTTCTTTGGAGTCTCTGGCCCGAATGGATAGAGAACGGTCTGAAAGAGAAGCTGTCGTTCAACGAGTGGACGTATGTGACGGCGGTGATATCGGTAGCCTGGACGCTCGAGCTGCTGTTTGCGCGGGCATTCGCCAGCTACGCGATGGCGGTGCTTGGCCTTACGGGCTGGCTTTGCCTCACCTTGCCCGTATCGCTCTCATACCACATAATATTCGGCGCGGGTATTATAAGCGTGATGATCGCGTATGGAACGAACCCCGGCATAGTGGCGCTCGGGTGCATGCTTTCGTCGTTCTCCGCCGGAATAGGCAGGATTCTGTTTATAGACCCCCCTAACCACAGGATAACGATATGGAAGAACCTGTTCTTCCTCGGCGTCTGTCTGAGCTTGATTTCGGTCGTAATACACTGGGGGTTGGGGATATTCTTCACATACCGGCTGATTTTGCTGTCCTTGCTGTACAGCGCGGCATGGGGAGCGATAGTCGTCGCTTTGCTTCCGTTTTGGGAGAACATGTTCGATGTGATATCGCCGCTCAGGCTGCTTGAGCTAAGCCACCCGTCACAGCCGCTCATCAAGAGGCTGCAGCTTGAGGCGCCGGGCACATACCACCATACGATTATGGTTGGGACGCTTGCCGAGGCGGCCGCTGACAAGCTTAAGATGAACGGGCTGCTCGTAAAGGCCGGCGCCTACTACCATGACATAGGCAAACTTAAAAACCCGCGTTATTTCGTAGAGAACCAGCTTCAAGGAGAGAATGTCCATGACAATCTCTCTCCGTCGCTGTCCGCCCTCGTTCTTATATCTCACGTCCGCGACGGGCTTGAGATAGCCGAGGAGGCTAAGCTTCCAAAGACTCTACGACGTTTCATAGCCGAGCATCACGGGACCACGGTGCAGAAATACTTCTACGAAAAGGCAAAAGCGCTGGGCGAACATGTAACGGAGGAGCAGTTCAGATATCCGGGTCCGAGGCCGCAATCCAGGGAGACTGCCCTCGTCATGCTCGCCGACTCTGTGGAAGCCGCCGTAAAGGCGAGGAACAAACCGTTTGAAACCATAAGAGAGCTTGCGATATTAGTGAGGGACGTTATGCTCTCGAAATTGGAATCCGAGCAGCTTAAGGACGTAGATTTTACCATCAGGGAGATGGCCGAGATAGAAGAGTGTTTTATAAGCATACTAAGATCGACGTATCACTCAAGAGAGGTCCGTGACGTGAGCGAATTGGTCGAAGAGAAGACCGCCGATAAGAAGGGGCAGGAGGTTAAGGCATGAAAGTATCGATAAACGTCGCGTGCTTTGACGATCAAAAAAACGATCAGTTTGCGGACGCCGTTTTCATAAAAGCGCTTGAGCGGACGTTCGGCGAGGCGATCGATCGGGGGATTTTTACTGTGAACGGAGTTAAAGAGGCGGAAATATCTCTTTTGTTTGCCGATGACGCTGAAATGTCCGAGCTTAACAGCCGCTACAGAGGCGAAAACGCCGCCACAGACGTCCTATCGTTTCCTCTATGGGAGGACGAAAGCGGTTTTAATCCTCCGGCCGAGTGGGAAAAACTGCCCTTGGGCGACATCGCAGTCTGTCCTGAAATCGTTGCGCAGAACGCGGCAATCAACGGAAAAAGCGCTAAGGAGGAGATGGTCCTGGTGATATCTCACGGTTTTTTGCACCTGATTGGGTTCGACCATGATACAAAAGAGCATGAGGAGCGCATGTGGGAAAAACAGGAGGAACTTGTCCGTTCCTTCTTTTCGGCGAGCGGGGGCGGATGCCATGCTGATCGCGGCTGATACCGCGGAAATGCTGCTTGAAGCGGCGCGCGCGGCCAGAGAGTCGGCCTATGCCCCATATTCCAGTTTTCGAGTCGGGGCCGCGCTGCTTTTTAAGGGCGGCGAAGTTGTTGCGGGCTGCAACGTCGAAAACAGCAGTTATGGCCTTTCCGTATGTGCCGAGCGCAGCGCCATGGCCGCCGCGGTAAGCCGCGGGCTCATTTTTCCGGAGGCTGTCGCCGTAGCGGGGAAAAGAGGCGTCCCATGCCCTCCGTGCGGGGCGTGCCGTCAGTTTCTGTCGGAATTTAACGCCGACATGTACGTCGTCATGGAGGACGGATGCGGCTTTGTCTGCCGCACGTTAAGCGAGCTTCTCCCGATGCGCTTCGACCTGATATCGGATAACGGTAACAAGCGATGAGAGAAGAAAAAACATTTAAATGCGGTTATGCAGCTTTGATCGGTCGCCCGAACGTGGGCAAATCGTCCATTATAAACGCTCTGCTCAAAGAGAAGGTATCGGCCGTGTCGCCTAAGCCGCAGACCACTCGAAACGCTGTGAGGTGCATATATACGACCGAGAGTGAGCAAATAATATTTGTAGACACACCCGGAGTACACGCGCCTCAAAATGCATTGGGTTCGTTTATGGTGAGGGAAGCCGCGGAAGCGCTGTCTTTGGTAGACGTGATCTGTTTTGTGGTTGATGCTGGCGATAGGTCGGTGGGAGCGAAAGAGGAGGCTATACTTGAGATGCTTGGCGGTGTAAACTCGCCCGTTATCCTTGTTTTGAACAAGGTTGACAAACTTGCCGACAAGGAGCATTTCAGGAAGACGGCTGAAATATACGGGAGTCGGATGCGTTTTGCCGCGACTGTCCCGATATCGGCGGCTACGGGATATAACCTGGACAAGCTTGTCGATGAGATAAGCAGGCTCCTTCCGCGGCAGCCCGCCATATATCCTGCCGATATGCTCATGGATACAACAGAAAGGTTTCTTGCGGCTGAAATCGTGCGCGAGAAGATACTGCTTTTTACGGAGGAAGAGGTTCCTCATGAAGTAGCGGTGGTCGTGGAAGAGTTTAAAAGCCCCGAAGAGTTTCCCGAGCTCAGGACATGCAGGATAAGAGCTACAATCATCGTTGAACGTGACGGACAGAAGGGAATAATAATAGGCAAGGGCGGGGCCAAACTCAAAGCCATAGGGAGCGCGGCAAGGAAAGAGCTCGAAGAGAAGTTCGGCTATCCCGTGTTTCTTGAGCTATGGGTGAAGGTTAAACCCGGTTGGCGCAAATCGCCCGAAGAACTGCGCAGGCTGGGGTATAGCTTTTGATACGTTTTTTAGATCCGGACAGGCTTCAGCAAGGCTATTACTCAAGCATAGGCACAGTGCTTCAAAGGCGTGATTCCTCTAAAGAAAGCCAGTCCCTGCGCGTCTTTTTGCGCGACCTGGGGCCCAGGTGGGTGAGTGCGCCGGCCGCGCTTGGCAAAAACAGGTTCGGCGGCGGCACGGAGCCTCTTGTGTGGGGTGAGTTCTCGCTCTACCAAAGCCCGACGTACCTCTACCTGAAGGAGGTCGAGGTAAAGGAGGACTTTCTTGATCTGAGGCGCAGCGCAAGCCTTCTTTCAAGCGCGCTGAAATTGTATAAAATGGTGTCCGATGCGGTCCTGACGGCGCACGAGAGCAACCGGATACTCGTCCTTTTATGGAGCGGGCTTGTGCTTCTGCGGGAACTTTGCCCCAAAGAGGCCGTGGAGCTTAGGTTCACATGGAACCTGCTGCATGCGATTGGAACGGCCCCGTCGCTTTGGAACTGTGTCAAGTGCGGCGCAAGGCTCACAGCGGGAGCGTCTTGGTCGCCTGACGGACTCTTATGCGGCGTCTGCGCGCGCCAAATACGACACGGATACGCAAACAGCGCGGCGTTGAACAACATAAGAGCATCGGCGCTTTTAAGCCACAGAGATTTTATAAAATGGTCGCGCGCTCTTGTTCAATCTGAAACCGAAGAGCTTGACGAACATTTAAAAAAACTTGTAACTTTTTTCTCCGATATACGCTAGAATATTCCGGACATGTATTGCGTAAGCCGGATAAAGGGGGCAACGAAGTGAATTTTCAGGAGATAATCATGCGCCTGGAGGAATTTTGGGCATCGAGAGGATGCGTAATTCAGCAGCCATACGACATAGAGGTCGGCGCGGGTACTATGAACCCCGCCACCACGCTTCGGGTTCTTGGCCCCGAGCCATGGCGCGTGGCGTACGTGGAACCGTCGAGAAGGCCGACGGACGGAAGATACGGAGAAAATCCCAACAGGCTCCAGCACTATTATCAATATCAGGTAATCATCCAGCCTGCGCCGGCTGATATTCAGGAGATATACCTTGAGAGCCTGAAGGTCCTTGGCATTGACCCCAATGAGCACGACATTCGTTTTGTCGAGGACGACTGGGAAAATCCAACGACAGGCGCCTGGGGGCTTGGCTGGGAGGTTTGGCTTGACGGAATGGAGGTCACCCAGTTCACGTATTTCCAGCAGATGGGCTCAATAGACATGGACGTCGTGCCGGCTGAGCTTACATATGGCATAGAGCGCATAGCTATGTTCGTACAAAAGACGGACAACGTCTATGACCTCAACTGGGTCGGCAATGTAAAATACGGAGATGTGCACCACAAAGGCGAGGTGGAACATTCCACGTATAACTTTGAGGTCGCCGACACTGACATGCTGTTCCAGCTGTTCAACATGTATGAGGCCGAGTCGAAGAGGATATTGGAACGCGGACTGGTACTCCCCGCTTATGATTACGTCCTTAAGTGCTCGCATACATTTAATTTGCTCGATGCCAGAAACGCTATAAGCGTGACAGAGAGGACCGGATACATAGGACGTGTGCGCGCGATAGCCGCGGCGTGCTGTCAGGCATATTTGAAACAGCGCGAAGAGATGGGGCACCCGCTGTGCGGGAAGTTTGACTCTTATGAAAAAGCGGAAGGAGGCGCACTCTAGGATGTCTTCGGCGGATATATTGTTTGAGGTAGGGACTGAAGAGATACCGGCGCGGTTTATGCCAAAGGCGCTCGAGGATATTTATTCCTGCGCGACGGAGGAATTCTCATCTGCGCGTATAGGTTTTTCAAAAATAACCGTCAACTGCACGCCGCGCAGGCTTGTGCTGACGGTAAAAGACGTCGCGGACAAACAGTGCGACAGCGTAGAAGTGGTCAAGGGACCGCCCAAAGCCCAGGCATACGACGCGCAGGGCAGACCGACGAAGGCGGCGGAGGGGTTTGCGAAAAGCCGCGGCGTCAAGACAGAGGATCTGAAAACAGAGACCGTAAACGGTACAGAGTTTGTGATCGCTGAAATACGAACGGAAGGCCGCAAGACGGCGGATGTGCTGCCGGAAGTTTTGGAGCGCATCTTAAAGAGGCTTTCTTTCCCCAAAAGCATGTACTGGTCTGACAGATCAGTCCGCTTCGCGCGCCCTGTGAGGTGGCTCGTAGCTCTTTACGGCAAAGATAAGATTGATGTCGGCTTTGGGGACGTGAAGAGCTGCGGCATATCGAGAGGGCACCGTTTCATGGGCGAAAAGCGACTTAAGATAAACGACCCTGCAGAATACGCGTCGCTTATGGCCGATAACTTCGTGATAATAGACCAAAATCAGCGCAGAGACATGATACTTGAAGGCATTTCAAAGATAGAGAACGAGCTTAACGCGTCGGTCGATGTCGCCCCCGAGCTTTTGGAGGAGAACGTGCACCTCGTGGAATATCCTGTGGTGTTCTACGGAAGCTTCGACAAAAGCTTCCTGGACATACCCGAGGAGGTCCTCACACTTTCCATGGCAAAAAACCAGCGCTACTTCCCTGTCAGGGACGCAGACGGCAGGCTGATGCCCAACTTTGTAGGGGTCAGCAATAACCTGGCCCGTGACATGGGCGTGGTCAGGGAGGGCAACGAGAGGGTGCTTCGCGCAAGGCTCTACGACGCGGCGTTTTTCTGGAAAGAGGACCTGAAGAAGCCGCTCGACTCCATGGTCCGGGAACTTAAAAACATAACGTACCAGGAACAGCTTGGCTCGGTATACGACAAAGTTCAGAGGGTGAAGGATCTGGCCTTGCGCATTACCGACATGCTCGGCATGGAAGGCGTCAAACATCTTGTCGGGAGAGCCGCAGAGCTCTCGAAGGCCGACCTTGTATCAAACATGGTGTACGAGTTCGCCGACGTACAGGGAGTTATGGGGCGTGAGTACGCCAGAAAGGCCAAAGAACCCGAAGAGGTGGCGGTGGCGCTTTATGAGCAGTACCTGCCGAGGTTTGCCGGAGATGATGTCCCGTCATCAAAAATAGGCGCCGTCCTGGGGCTCGCGGAAAGGGCTGACACGATAGCGGCCATATATAAAATAGGTCTTGAGCCCACGTCGTCGCAGGACCCATACGGCCTTCGTCGTGCGGCAAGGTGCATCAACGAGATAATATGGGGGCTTGGCCTTGATATCGACACAAACTGGCTTATCGGTCAGGCGGCAGCCCCTCTTGGGCTTGACGGCGACACCATTGAGAGGATATATGAATTTCTAAGACAGCGTCTTCAGGTCCAGCTTAAAGATAAGGGGCTTAAGCACGAGGTCGTAACCCTGGCCATCCGGACTGTTCCGTCTCGTCCGCTGCAGGCTTACCGCATGGCCTCCGTACTTCAGAAAAGCAGCGATGAGCAGTGGTTTTCAGACCTTATAACCGCGGCCGTCAGAGTTAAAAACTTACTGAACAAGGCCGACGACGTGGACAGCGCTGTAGACACGTCGAAATTCACGACCGATGCAGAAAGGGCCCTTTATGATGAGCTGACGCGCCTTACAGGACCTGCCAAAGAGGCCGTTTTAAGCTTTGACTGGGAGAGGCTGGCGTCTGTGCTGTCAGGGCTGGCGCCTGTGATAGCGCGATTTTTTGACGATGTCCTGGTGATGGACGAAGACCCTGATGTACGCCGCAACAGGCTCGCGCTTCTTAAAAAGTGCCGCGAGTTTTTTATGCAGGCCGGTGATTTCAGCCTGCTCAAATAAGAGCCATAAAGAAGTGACGGCTGTCACGCTTTATTATAATTCTCGGGAAAAAACCATGAATGGGGAGGCTGTAAGATGGTAGAGGCGAAAAAGTACATTTACGATTTCAGCGAAGGCGACGCCGGCATGAGGAATTTGCTCGGCGGCAAAGGAGCCAATCTTGCTCAGATGTGGAAGATAGGGCTGCCTGTCCCCCCTGGTTTCATAATAACGACCGAGGCATGCCACAGGTACTGGGAGGAAAAAGATTTTATCTCAAACATCTGGGATGATATAAAAGCCGCTGTTTCAAGAGTGGAAGCCCTGGCCGGCAAAAAGTTCGGAGGGACCTCGAACCCTCTTCTCGTATCTGTTCGTTCCGGCGCGCCTGTTTCGATGCCGGGAATGATGGATACGATACTTAACCTCGGGCTCAACGACGAGACCGTAAAAGCTCTGGCCAAAGCCGCTGGCGACGAAAGGTTTGCCTACGACAGCTACCGCAGGTTCATCCAGATGTTTTCCAACGTCGTTCTTGGGGTCGACGGCGCTAAATTCGAGGCCAAACTCGAGGACGCTAAGAAGAGGGCCGGTGTGGCCGAGGACAATAAGCTTTCCGCCGACTCTCTGAAGGAGCTTGTGGAGGAATACAAGAACATAGTGCGCGCGGAGGGGTTCGAGTTTCCGACCGACCCGTGGAAGCAGCTCAGGCTCGCTATCGACGCCGTGTTCCGCAGCTGGAACACGCCGCGTGCCGTTACTTACAGGAAGATAAACAATATTCCGGAGTCTTACGGCACCGCCGTCAACGTGGTGGCGATGGTGTTCGGCAACCTTGGGGACGACTGCGGCACTGGGGTCTGCTTTACCAGAAATCCTTCGACAGGTGAAAACACGCTCTTCGGAGAGTACCTGATCAACGCGCAGGGCGAGGACGTCGTGGCGGGCATACGCACTCCGATACATATCTCAGAGCTTGAAAAGGCCATGCCGGATGTCTACAGGGAGTTCTGCCGCATAGCTAAACTGCTCGAAGAACACTACAAGGACGCGCAGGACATAGAATTCACCGTAGAGCGCGGTAAACTCTACATCCTGCAGACCAGGAACGCTAAGCGCACGGCGGCGGCGGCCATCAAGATAGCCGTAGACATGTGCAGGGAGGGCCTGATAGACGAGCCGACGGCCGTATCCAGGGTTACGCCGCAGCAGTTGGAGCAGATGCTGCACCCGCAGATAGACACGAAGGTAAAGTATAAGAAGATAGCCAAGGGGCTTCCGGCTTCTCCCGGAGCCGCGGTCGGCGTGGTTGTGTTCGACGCCGACGAGGCCGCGCAACGCGGCGCTAACGGGGAAAAGATAATACTCGTGAGACCAGAGACCACGCCGGACGATATACACGGGCTGTTTGCCGCCCAGGGCGTACTTACGACACACGGCGGCATGACCAGCCACGCGGCCGTAGTCGCAAGGGGGCTTGGCAAGCCGTGCGTATCCGGCGTGGAGGAGATAAAAATAGACCTTGCTAACGAAACGTTCCAGGCCGGAGACGTGGTCGTTAAAAAAGGAGATTACATCTCGCTCGACGGCAGCACGGGAGATGTGATACTTGGACAGGCCTCCTTGGTCGAGCCCAAGTTTGACGAAGACTTTAAAACATTGCTCGCGATGTCCGACAAGATAGCCGAGCTGCAGGTGTGGGCCAACGGGGATACCCCGGACGACGCGCGCAGAGCGCGCGGCTTTGGGGCAAAGGGCATAGGGCTCTGCCGCACAGAACATATGTTCATGGCAGCGGACAGGCTTCCCGTCATGCAGGAGATGGTCATCGCGGACAGCAGGGAGGAAAGGATAGAGCAGCTTGACAAGCTTGAAAAAATGCAGGAGGAGGACTTCCTCGGCATATTTGAAGCGATGGAGGGACTGCCTGTCACAGTAAGATTGCTCGATCCGCCTCTGCACGAATTTCTGCCGAAGATCCCGGAGCTTGAAAAAGCGCTGCAGAGAACGTCTCCCGATAGCGAGACTGCGGCTAAAATTAAAAAAGCGATATCCCGCGCCGCCGAACTGCGCGAGGCTAATCCGATGCTCGGGTTCCGCGGATGCCGTCTTGGCGTGATCTATCCCGAGATATACGAGATGCAGGCCAGGGCGATTTTCAACGCGGCGTGCAAATTGTCCGCGCGTGGCGTCAACGTCATCCCCGATATAATGATCCCGCTTGTCTCCACTCAGGAGGAGATGAAGCGTTTGCGTGAGATGGTTGACAAAATAGGCCGGCAAACAATGGAAGAAACAGGTTGCAATGTCAAATACCTGGTTGGCACAATGATAGAACTGCCCAGGGCGGCATTGATCGCAGATCAGCTTGCAGAGTACGCTCAGTTCTTCAGCTTCGGCACAAACGATCTGACTCAGACTACATTCGGCTTCTCACGCGACGACGCGGAGGGCAAATTCCTTGCCCAGTACGTTGATGCGGGCGTACTTGCGCAAAATCCCTTCTCAGTTCTTGACAGAGAGGGCGTCGGAGAGCTTATGAAGATCGGAGTCAAGGGCGGGCGGTCAGTCAATCCGCAGATACAGCTCGGAATATGCGGGGAACATGGCGGAGAACCATCGAGCGTGGCTTTTTGCCATAAGATAGGTCTAAACTACGTCAGCTGTTCTCCGTTCAGGGTGCCGGTGGCAAGGCTCTCCGCGGCGCATGCCGCGCTTGGGCTGCTTGAGTAAAAGGCGCAAGGAAGAAAATACGCAAAACCGCAAGCTAAGATCAGGCGCGCCGGATTGTCGTGCAACGAATTGCGCGGCAGCATCTTCGGCGCGTCTCATCTTAGCGCCTGCCGTATCAGAGGCAGTGTTTTACGCATAAGCCGGAAAAAGGATCGGGGTGACTGTGTATGCTGATACGCGAACGCTGGGAAGAAGTCGAGAGAAACATTTTATCGCCGCGCGCCTGTCTTTCATCCGCAAGCAAGGGGAGGGAAAGGGAGGAGATGCCATGTCCCGTGCGAACATGCTTTCAGCGCGACAGAGACAGGATAATCCACAGCAAGTCGTTTCGCCGGTTAAAGTACAAAACGCAGGTTCTTATGCTGCCTGAGGGCGACCACTACAGGACCCGACTGACCCATACACTGGAGGTGTCGCAGATAGCGCGCACGATAGCCAGGGCGCTCATGCTCAACGAAGACCTGACCGAAGCGATTGCGCTGGGGCACGATCTGGGGCATACCCCGTTCGGTCACATGGGGGAGAAGGTCCTCGACAAACTAGCCAAGGAAAATGGCCTGGGCGGGTTTCACCATGCCGCGCAGAGCCTGCGGGTGGTGGACTTCCTGGAAAAGGACGGCAAGGGGCTGAACCTCACATGGGAGGTCAGGATGGGCATTTTACAGCATTCAAAGGGACAGGTCGACGTGCGCTCCGGTTTTAACTTAAGCGAACCATCCACTATGGAGGCCTGGGCGGTAAGGGTGGCGGACTCCGTGGCATATCTCAACCACGACCTTGACGATGCTGTCAGGGCCGGGATAGTGAAGCCTTGCGACCTTCCGCAGGATGTCATCGAAATAGGCCGCACACATTCGGAGCGCATAAACGCGCTCATCATGGACCTTATATCAAACAGCGCGGACGGCGCCATAAAATTCAGCAGCGCTATGCTTGCCTGCATAGAGACCCTCCGGCTGTTTCTGAACGAAAAGGTATATAGCCAGGCGAACGCGCAGATAGAGGACTTCAGGGTCGACCATGTCCTCTCCGCGCTTTTTTGCTATGAAATCAGGAAAAACAGAGGCGACGCCAGATCAGTGGTTGATTTCATATCTGGAATGACTGACAGATATGCTCTGCAGCTGTTTCAGGAAGTGTATGTCCCAACGCCGTGGCCGCAAAACCGGATATCCGATTGAGCGCCTACGGCGTTATCTTATATTTTCTTAAGAGCTCCTGATATTTAGCCTCCATATCAGCGGCATCGCTTGGATCTTTCTTATATGTTCCGGCAGTTTTATCCGGGACCTTAAGAGGCTCCTGCTCCTTAGTCTTCTTTGCGGCCACCGGCGTATCCTCCGTTTTAACAGCGGGAGCCTGGCTATCCTCTGCTTTCGGCGCAGGTTCCTGGGCTCCTCCCAAGCGCATCGCGTATTTGTAGCGCGTCATCTCGTCGTCTATCGGAGCCAGCAGCAGCTGAGGAGCGTTCTCGTCTGCTTTTGCCGCGAGGACGCTTCCTCCGTGCCACGGACATTGGGAGGACGGAGCCTGACCGGACTGCACTAATATATCCGCGGCGGCGCAGCCGGGAGCGGCTAAAAAGCCCGTCTTTCTGCATACATGCACCGACTCGACTCCGGCGTCGGGCGGCAGGACAAAAGCGCTTGCGGGCTTGAGTTTCTTAACGGCGAAAGCCACAAACTCCTTCCACACAGGCACCGCGGCAACGGTCCCGGTTATTCTGCCGCCGAGCGGCTTGTGGTTGTCGTTGCCGACATACACGACCGCGACCAGCCCCGGCACTCCGCCGGCAAACCACGCGTCCGTCCAGTCGTTAGTCGTGCCGGTCTTGCCGAACGTCTCATACCCATCTATCCTGGCCTTTGCCCCTGTGCCCCAAATGGTCACCTGCTCAAGCAGCGAACGCGTTATGGCGGCCGTCGTAGCGGACATGGCACTGCTTATCTCGGGGCCGTTCTGCTCAAGAGACTCCCCGTTTTTTGCCTTGATCTCCTTTATACCGAAAGGGGTAACCCTATAGCCGTTGTTCGCAAAAGAGGAGTATGCAACGCACATCTCAAGAGGAGTCAGGCTTGCGGTGCCAAGAGCAATGGAGAGATCTTCCGGGATGTAAGGCGTCGTTATCCCAATTCGTCTGGCCATATCTATTATCCTATGCACGCCGTCTATCTGAGCAAGCCTCACGGCTACCGTGTTGAGCGAACGGGCTAACGCATCCATCAAAGTCACTTCCCCGGCGAACTTCCCGCTGTAGTTGCCTGGGCTCCAGCCGTTCGGAAACAAAAGCGGCGCGTCGAGCAGATGGTCAACGCCCCTGTAGCCCATCTCCACCGCTGTGGCGTAGACTATGGGCTTAAACGCAGAACCTGGCTGCCTATAGGCCTGTGTGGCGCGGTTGAATTTGCTCCTGTCGAAATCACGCCCCCCGACCAACGCCAATATCTCGCCGGTGTTCGGGTCAAGCGCCACAAGCGCTCCTTCGTGGTTAATGCCGGACACAAGGGCCTCCGCTTTTTTTTGAAGGTCTATGTCTATCGTCGTATACACCTGCAGACCGCCTCTGTAGACAGTATCCGTTCCGTATGCGGGCAACAGCTGTTTAAAAAGAATGTATGAGACAAAATACGGCGCGTCTCGTAAAGAGAGCGCGTTCTTGCCGGGTTCTCTCTTTACGAGGCGCAGCGGTTCTTTGATGCAGCTGTCGTAATCTGCCTTAGATATCCAGTCAAGGTCCAGCATCCTCCGCAGGACATATTCTTTTCTGACTTTCGAGTTTTCCGGGTTACGGAACGGCGAATATTTCTCAGGCGCCGCCACAAGACCCGCAAGCACAGCTGATTCGGTGATAGAAAGGGAATCGGGAGATTTTCCGAAGTAAGTCTTCGCGGCCGAGTCTATTCCGTACGCACCATGCCCCATATAGATGGTATTGAGATACATCTCGAGCAGCTGGTCTTTCGTGTAGATCCTCTCCAGGCGCAGCGCAAGCACAGCCTCCTTCGCCTTTCTGGCTATAGTCTTCTCTTTCGACAGGAAGAGGTTTCTCGCCAGCTGCTGTGTGATGGTGCTGCCGCCCTGACGTGCCCCGCGATGAAAAACGTCGACTATGCCGGCTCTTATGATCGCGATCGGCCTTATGCCCGAGTGTTCGTAAAAATTGTCGTCCTCAGCGGCTAATATAGCCTTTATCATCCACGGAGATATATTCTCAAGCTTCACCCATGTCCTGTTTTCCTGAAACAGGCGGGTTATCACTTTGCCGTTTCTGTCATATATCACGGTCGCAAGGCTTGGCTCGTGCCCTAATATCTCTTCCATTGAAGGAAGCGTGCGCGTGATATCTTTAAGGAAAACAGTGAGAAAAACCGCCGCCGCGGCCGCGCCTATCACAAGCAGGAGCGAAAGGGAAGAGAAAATCCCTCTTATAACGGAGCGCTTCTTATTTTTATTCCTGTCCAGAGCGAAATCTCTGTCGCTGTTTTTATGCGGCTGCATGTAACCGTTCCTCCAATCATGCCATGCGAAAAAATAAAAACAAAAATTTTGTCATCTCATCAAACATCCAAATCCTGGCTGCATAGCAGCGAAATTATACCACGACGCGGCAAGATTACGTTCACGTAAAAGTACTCTGTTTATGCCCCCCCTCATTTGGGGGCCTGTTAATTTTTACAGCCGTCGGCTATCGGCACATATCAAAATAAGACTTGCTTTTTTTTGTGAAGCGTAGTATATTACCACCTGTCGCCGATGCGAAGAATGGATTTTGAGGCCACGGCGAACTGAACCTTGCCAATAGAATACAGTACGTAAGAAAACATGCGAACGAGATCAGGAATCAAACGGAGAGTTTGATCCTGGCTCAGGACGAACGCTGGCGGCGTGCTTAACACATGCAAGTCGAACGGGGTATGTGAGGAGCTTGCTTTGAGCATACTTAAGTGGCGGACGGGTGAGTAACGCGTGAGGATCTGTCCTATACAGGGGGACAACAGATGGAAACGTCTGCTAATACCGCATAAGCCTAAGGGTAAAAGGAGAG
>Ga0228536_1000216_pt1 | contig 141110 bp, 94 predicted proteins | sample SJ1Smetagenome_FD_168611 | JGI IMG/M metagenome (GOLD analysis project Ga0228536, IMG submission 168611) | Enriched culture of PCE-dechlorinating microbial communities from Ithaca, New York, USA - SJ1.S | ecosystem: Engineered > Modeled > Simulated communities (microbial... > Unclassified...
TATCGCCAAATACCCTTGCTTCAAAAAGCATTAAATCAGGAGATTGACAAGAAAACAGATGTGGCGTAAAGTAAGGCTTACCTTGACTGCAAAAAAGGAATTTCAACGGAAATAGGGACAATATCTAAAAAAGTGAGAAGGTAAAAGGGAAAGGGCAAAGGTACAAGGAAAAGGGTAAAATTGGGTTCGTTTGGTAAAAAACAAGTATGCAAGAATACATGAATACAAGTATGCAAGAATATTGAATTTGGGTTTGATTTGATTTTTTGTGTTCATTGAATTCTCCATCTGATTCAATATTATGTGGCTCCTTTATGTCGCCTATATTTTTCTGCCTGTCTTTTCTGAGCAGGCCCTTTATATATGTTGGATGGGGAGGAAAAGTTGCTAACAAAATAAGAAATATTGTAAAAAAGAATGTAAGGATACATGGATACAAGGATACAGGAGTCTGGAATATGAGAATACATATATGCAAGTGTACAAGTATGCAGGGGTAGGAATTGGCGAATTTCGATTGCAGAATGAGGATTGAGGAAATTTACAATTTTCCATTTTCGAGTTTTCATTTTGGGAAAAGCTGTTGCAGAATGGAGAGGGAGTTTGTATGATTATGGGACATTTTTAAATCGGTTGTGCTGAAAAGTACATTTGTGCCGGACGGCAGCATTTGGATCGAGTTGTGTATCACTATCACAACCTGATGAAATTTTAAGGGTTGCGCGAGCGGAAGTTGGTTTTTAAAGTTCATAGATTGCAGTTCGTAGTTCATAGTTCGTGGTTCTGAATTCGGAGATTGCGGGACGGAATTTGGAGTTGACGGGGTTGCAGAGCGAACGAATAATTTATTTAAACACAGAGTACACCGAGGTGGCCAAAGGCCACACGTTTGCCGCGCGGGCGAGCTCGGTTGGTGTTGTTCGACATAGCCGCGAGCAACGCAAGTTATTAACGACCCATCCAAAAATAGAGGCGGTTTTGGCGTCGGCGGGGCCGACTGTCAGAAAAGTCTCCTGTGAGCCTGCTCGAAATACATTTCTGCGCATCTCCCAGAAGACTTTTCTTTGCAAGCTCCACTTGCCCAAAACCGCGGAATATCAAATCAGGGAATGGTTTTCCGTGAAGGATTGATCAATGGAAAAAAGAAGGATGGCTGCTGTGGCGAATGATGGGCGAGAGGGAGTCAATGCGATTACGGGGCAGATTGTTACCAGTGCGATTGAGGTGCATCGGGCGCTGGGGCCGGGGCTGCTGGAGTCTGTTTATGAACGATGCCTGGCCTACGAACTGATTCAAAAAGGGCTGCGCGTCGAGACACAGAAGGACGTCCCGATACGGTATAAGGATGTTCAGTTGGAATGCGGATTTCGGATGGATATGCTGGTTGAGGGGGCGGTTGTGGTGGAGATCAAGGCAGTGGAGAAAGTAATCCCTGTGCATCAGGCCCAGATTATGACCTATTTGCGGCTGGCCGGGATTCAAACGGGCCTGCTGATTAATTTTAATGAGGTGTTGCTGAAACAGGGGATACAGAGGTTTGTTTTGTGAAATAGATACTGGTCAATGAATTAAAGTTAAAATCGGAAAATCAGAACAAAATGGCTGAACAAACATTCAGTGAGTATAAAATCAAGCTTCAAGAGTTTTTCAAAGATGGTTTGGTTACTATAATAGGCTCTGGTCTGTCAATTGCAGAAGGCATTCCTGGGATGAATGCTATACAAAGATATCTTGAAATCGAAATACCAAAGCAAACATCATTAAAAGAATCATGGGAACCGGTTAATAAGCTATTGATATCTGGCCATGATATTGAATCAGCATTAATAGAATCTCCACCCAGTGCACAGTTAGAATCACAGATTGTTGTACTCGCTGCGAAATTTCTCCTCAATCAAGAACAAAAGGTTATCGAAGAAGTTATAAATGGGCGTACTTTAAGATTTGCCCGATTACTCAAGCACATGCTTAAACCAAATAATGGTATCCCTGTGATTACCACAAATTATGATCGATTATTAGAAATAGCTACTGAATGTGCAGGATTGGGAGTAGACACTATGTTTTGCGGACACCATGTCTGTTCTTTTGATCCTAAAGGAAGTAGATATAGTTTCTGTAGAGGCGCCCATTTGTCAGGAGGGGGCACAAAAACAGTTACTCGCGAATATGTTAATTTCATAAAATTATACAAACCACATGGTAGTTTGGATTGGTATTTAAAAGATAATAACCCGATACGATGTCCATACAACTTAAATCTTCAAAGACTGATTATAACGCCGGGGCTGAATAAATATATTAATGGATACGATCGTCCGTTTGATAAACATAGAGATAAAGCAAATGAAGAAATTGATAGAGCATCACGATTTTTAATAATTGGGTATGGATTTAATGATAGCCATTTAGAAACACACTTATCGGCTGAGCTTAAGAAGGGAAAACATGCATTAATTATTACCCATGCATTAACACCAAAAGCGAAAGGCCTACTTGATAATTGCGATAACATTTGTGCCGTTATTGCTAATGAACAAAAAGCTGGGGCGAGGATTATCACTAAAAATCAGAAAGATATTATTGTGAACGAAAACCTTTGGGATATAAACGTATTCATTGATGAGGTGTTGGAGCCATGACAGACGTAGCATTGCAATTTCAGGACGATAATAAGCTTGGCAAGGTTGCATCGGTTGATACCAGTCGAATCTTGATAACAGTTGAGAATCCTCTTCTTTTTATAAAAGTCGGGGTTGGCAATCTGGTTGCTATTCAAGGTTCTTCGGAAAGAGAATTTCTGATAGGTATTACAGAACGCGTGACCCGTTCTTTAAGAGATGAGATTGAAGATGAAATAGATGATGACCAAATAACAATTGGGACTGCTACTGATGACATGATTCGTGCAGTTTTAATTGGCACATACAGGACAGTTCATGGAGACAAAGCAAATTATTTTAAAAGAGGGGCGGATTCATTCCCGCAAATAGATAGAAGTTGTTACTGTGTTGAAGGGGCTAATCTTCAACGATTTATGGGATTACTAGGAGAAGGACTTGCAGAAAACCAACGTCTTCAGTTGGGTCGGTATGTGATGGATGCAAGTGCCATTGCAGTTGCAAATGGAGATAAATTCTTCCAAAGGCATGCCTCTATTTTAGGTAGTACTGGCTCGGGGAAAAGCTGGTCAGTGGCATTGATTCTTGAAAGAGCAAACAATCTTGCTCACCCGAATATTATCGTATTAGACATGCATGGGGAATATGAGCCATTGGCAGATAATAAAAACGGATATGCACAGTGGTTTCATGTTGCAGGACCTGGTGATTTAGATAAACCTAAGGAAAATTCTGTGTTTTTGCCTTACTGGCTGTTAAACCGTGAGGAAATGCTCTCAATGCTTCTTGATAGAAGCGATATGAATGCACCGAACCAGGCGTCAAGATTTACTTCCCATGTAAAAGATCTAAAAGAAAAAACACTTGTAGATGAGAAAAAGGAAGATGTTCGAAAAACTTTTACCGTTGACTCGCCAATACCATATGAACTTAAGCAATTGCTTGAACGTTTAGATGGTGATGATACGAAAACCGTAGATGGAGCAAAAGCAAATACAACAAAAAAGGGGGACTGGAATGGAAAGCTAACTCGATTTATTGCGCGCCTTAGGTCGAAAATTGAAGATAGGCGTTATGGTTTTATGTTTCAGCCTCCCCATAATGCCATGAAATATGATTGGTTGGCTTCTCAGATTCAAAGATTTCTATTGTCAAATGAAAGCCATAAAGGCGTGAAAATAGTTGATTTTTCTGAAGTACCGTCAGATGTTTTACCTGTAGTAGTTGGAGTATTTGTTCGTTTACTATACAATATTCAATTTTGGCTCAATCCAGCTAAGCGTACGCCGTTCACAGTTGTGTGTGACGAAGCGCATTTATATTTGCCGGTCCAAGAAAACGCGGATGCAGTTGAAAAACAAGCATTATATTCCTTTGAACGAATTGCAAAGGAGGGAAGAAAATATGGTGTATCTCTGTTAGTTGTCAGCCAGAGACCTTCCGATGTAAGCCGTACAATCTTGAGCCAATGTAACAACTTTGTTGTTTTAAGACTTACAAATGATCAGGACCAATCAGTTGTGAAAAAGTTAATACCAGATTCGATGTCTGGTCTTACAGATATGTTGCCTTTGTTGGAAACAGGAGAGGCGTTATTACTTGGAGACGCGATATTATTACCAACTCGTATAAAACTTGATCCTCCAAAAGTAAAGCCCTCCAGTGCTACAAGAAACTTTTGGACAGAGTGGGGTTCAAGGGCGCCTGATTCATCTGCTATAAAAGAGGCCGTTGAAACTCTTCGTAGGCAAACACGGATTAACAACATTCAAGAATAGATACAAAAAAGAAGAATTGGAAATTTGATGATTTGAGATATTCACAGAAAGGGCAAAGTGAAAACAACAACGAAGCCAAATTTTAAGTTGGTTGGACAGAATGGGGAACTTCTTGTTGCAATAGGTTTGCGGAGTTGGCATGTTCTTGATGAATCCCGTTTTTTCAGCAACGGTGTATTTTTGCGAAAAGCCTTTGGAACAGATTTTGTCGCGGGTTTATTTAAAAAACCTCAAGATGGTGTCCTCAAGATTATCTCTGCTTCCAAGTTTTGTATGTACTGTAAAGCAGCGTGGGTGGATCTCGTTCGAGACCAGGATTTGTTGTCTTACTCCTATTCTTATAAGTTTGAGCGTGAAAATGGCTGGAAACACGGCGGCAGTATGTCCGGTTTTAAGGTCAATGAATACCATGGGTCTGTCAGTGTCCGGCCCGCCGGATATTGTACCGTTGAATTAATGCAGATAAGCCCATCGGGAAGAAGCCGTGTGGTTAAGATTATCGATCTTCGGGTAATTCGGCAGATACAAACCGATGATAGAGGGTATCTCCGGGTGCATCGCCGCAAAATGGAGATTGATTGGTATCGTGAAATGCCGCGAATTTTGGAATTCTGCGAACAAAATAAAGAGGGAGATGTCAAAGTAATGTTAGTCTGACAGGGCTGAAATTAATGTGTCGCCCTGCCGGGGCTTGTGGGGGTGAGAATTGCTTTCCGGGCGTTTCCACGCCCGGCTATTTTATTCAACCCCTTCGGGGTTTGGGGGGCGGGATTGAGCGATTCCTGGTACTATTCGGAATATCCGAATGGCTGCTTTTGCTGGAAAAATATATTCTTTGCCTCAGTTTTCTCTGTGGCCAAGAAGGGGGATTTCAGGAATAGACCACGCTGCGAATCGTGGCTTCGTTGGGTTCGCGGCCGGTGTAGATGCGGTATTGGGCGATGGCCTGGCGGATGAACATTTCCGTGCCGTTGACGACGCGGCAGCCTGCGGCGGCGGCTTCTTTGAGGAAGCGCGTTTCGCGCGGGGTGTAGATGGTGTCGAAGGCGGTCATGTGGGGTTTGAACAATTCTGCCGGCAGGGGCGAGGCGTCCACGTTGGGGGCCATGCCGATACTGGTGCAGTTGATGACGATATCGGCGTCGAGGGAGGCCAGCGTCTCGAGGCCTGCACTGCGGCAGCGGTATTCTTCGGCCAGGTGTCTGGCCTTGCTTTCGGTGCGGTTGTAGATGGTCACTTCGGCGCCGGCATCGACCAGCCCGGCCACGACTGCCCGCGAGACTCCGCCGGCCCCGATGACGGCGACCTTCTTGCTGTGGAGCTGGTGGCGTTCGATGCCGAGTGCATCCGTGAGGGCGTCCATCGCCCCGATGTAGTCGGTGTTATAGGCGGTAATGATTCCATTACATCCGATTTTGAGCGTATTGGCGGCCCCGATGGTCACGGCCAGCGGCTCGACGTATTCGCCCTTGCCGCTGACATAGTTGATCGCGTGGGTCTTGTGGGGGATGGTGACGCTGAAGCCGGCGAAGTTCAGCCACGGTCTGCGGAGCACGTTGTCGAGGAATGCGTCCAGCCCCTCGCGTTCATCCTGCACCCAGAAGGGCAGATACAGGGCGTTGAGGTTGTCTTTGGTAAAGCAGGCGTTGAAGACGGCCGGACTGAGCGAGTGGCCGACCGGGTCGCCGATGACGCCGAGGATTTCGGTGCCGGCGTTGATGCTGTCCCAGCGGAAGGATTGTTTGAGCTTGCGAACGGACCACTGGCCGGGTGCGGTGGCCTGCTGGTCGTCGAGTGCGGCGAAGGTCAGGAAGGCACCGAGCTTTTTGGCCAGGATGCGGCTGACGGCACCGGCCGGACCCATCGCGAAGGTGATGGTGTCGGCGTCCTTGTCCTTGAGCAGGTCGAAGGCGGCAAAGCAATCGTTGATGTGTCTGGCGGTGTAGATGAGCTTGGGGATTGCCTGCGGGCAGGCCGTGCGGATGGATTCGTACAGCAGCGGCAGGTCGTCGAAGGTGCCCTCGAACTGGTGGGCCGACAGAATCAGCCGGGTCTGGGGGCGGGCGGCCAGGGCTGCGAGAATGGCCGCTTTGGTGCCGTCGATGAAGTTGGCGAATTCGCAATCGACGAATTCAACGCCGGCGGTGATGGCTTCGACGAGGATTTTGGTTCGGATTTTCTGCGACCAGGTGCCGATGCCGCCTTCGGCCTTGTCCCGACAGGTCAGGATGGTCGGCAGGTGGGTCTGGCGGGAGGCCGCGAGAATGGGGGCGACGGCTTCGGGGGTCAGGTTGTCCAGATAATCGACCCGCAATTCGAGCATCTCGGCGCCGGCCTGGGAGGCCTCGGCGAGCCGCTGCTCGAACTGCGATAAATTCCGTCCAGAAATAGAAACTGCCAGATAAGTCATATCTCAAACTTATCTGGCAGTGTACGAAACTTCAAGCAAAAAAGGGTTATGCCTTCTTTTCGGCTCCCTTATCTCCCTTGTCGCATCCTTTATCACCACCGCAGCCTTCTTTGTTTTCTTTGTTGCAGCCTTTGTCTTTATTTTCTTTCTGGCAGGTGCCGTCGTCTTTCTTACAGCCGCCTTCTTTGGGACAAGCAGCCATCGCAGATGTTCCAGCAACCATCACTGCCACCAGCATTGTAATCAGCCAAGTTCTCATTGTTCAATCTCCTAAATTTAGGGGTTTAATGTCAAAAGATACATCTGTTTCGTTGTTGACTCTACGGATACTATACTAAATAAGTTCGGTATCCTGAATTATTTTTCTGCAGGGGCCGGCGGATATTTTACCGAACAGCCGTAAGGCTTTACCCAGGGGGTGCTTACGGTTTTTTCGGCCAGCAGTTCATCGACGGCTTTTTCGACATAATTGACGTAGGTCTGGTTGGCAGGGGTCTTGCCCATGGGGGCGTTATCGGCCGCACCATGATAGACGATCCGTCCGTTGGCGTCGATGACATAGACATGCGGGGTGGTTTTGGCGCTGTAGGCCTTGCCGGTCTTGCCGTCGGTGTCGAGCAGGACATCATAGGGCAGCTTATGCTGGGCGATGAAGTCCTGGTTGGCCTTGGCGGTGGTGTAATGGGTGCTGTTGACGGCAAACCACACGACTTTCTGCCTGTCGTATTTTTCGACCAGCTTCTTGAAGGTCTCGGCCTGGTAGTGGGCCTTGACGAAGGGGCAGTCGTAGTTGAACCATTCCATCACGACGATCTGGCCTTTGTAGTCGGCGAGCTTGACCTCTTTGCCGTCCTGGTTGGTCAGGGTAAACAGCGGGGCGGCGTTGGGGTCTTTTTTGTCTCGATCACACGCGGTGGTGTCATCTTTTTTCTTGTCGCAATCTGCGTTATTATCGGTGCTGCATGAGCTCAAGGCCTGCGTATCGGTCATGAACGCGGCCTTGTTGTCTTTATCTTTTTTGTCGCCGCAGGTGTCGGCGAAAGAGTGTGCAGTCAGCAGCAAACCAACTGAAAGCAGACCGACGATCCAGAGGGTCTTTGTCTTCATGATTGGTTTCCTTTCACTGTCCGGGCGGTTTTGGACGCCCATCTATTCCATTGTCAAAAAGCAAATGCTTATGATGTGTATATGCGCTGCCAGCGGGCGAAAAGTTCGATAAAAAAAGGGGCGGGGTTGGGGAATCTGCGTTGAGGATGGCGCAAGTGATTTTAAAATCCGTACTTATAGAATATTTGCTATAAGAAGCGTTTTGCGAGAAGGGTGGGTTATTATTGAAGAGGAGTTCTCCATCTTTACGATAACTATTAGGAGTGTCTTTAAACGTTAGGAAAGGATATGCTGCTATGGTGTTGAGGAACGAAACAATGAGGTTTTCCAGCAAGACGATCAAGGGTTTGATTGATTTTGTGCTGTTTGTCGCAATAGTTGGGGCATTGGCCGGATGTACGGATCCGTACGCGCCGAAAATTGTCAGTCCTGTTGCAACGACGACGGAGGTTATCGGACATTCGGTGCAGGGTCGGCCGATTGAGTGCCATCGGTTCGGTTCGGGGCCGGAGACGATTTTGTTCCTGGCGTCGATTCACGGCAGTGAGCCGGCCGGGACGCCGCTGATGTGGAAGCTGATTGACCAGATTCAGAAGGACCGGCGGCTGCTGAACGGTCGGACGATCCTGGTGATTCCGGTGGCGAATCCGGATGGGTATGCGCTCAAGGTGCGGGAGAATGTCAATGAGGTGGATTTGAACCGCAATTTCCCGGCGGATAACCGCATCAATATTACCGAATACGGGACACGGCCGCTGTCGGAGCCGGAGTCGAAGGCGCTGTATGATTTGATTTTGCAGGCTCGGCCGGCGCGGGTGGTGAGTATTCATCAGCCGCTCAAGTGCATTGATTATGATGGGCCGGGGCAGGCGATTGCGGAGAATGTGGGGCGGGTGATGCCGCTGCCGGTGACGAAGCTGGGGGCGCGGCCGGGGTCGATGGGGGCATACGTGGGCGAGACATTGGGCATTCCGATTATCACGGTCGAACTGCTGGCGACGGATCATCGGCTGACGGCCGATGAGCTGTGGGCGCGGTATGGACGCGGGCTGGTGGCGGCGATTGTGTATCCGGAGGTGCTGTATTGAATTAAGAACTCAAGAACCTAAGAACTCAAGAACCTAAGAATATAGGAAGGCAGGAATTGACGATTTTCGATTGCAGATTGATGATTGAGGAAATTTTTGATTTTCCATTGCGGAAAGGGGAATTGAGGGTTCAAAATTTAGAATTTAGAGTTGAGAATTGAAACTTAAAGGCGAGGCTTGGGCTGGGGTTTGGCGGCGGGCTGATTTTGCACGAGAATTGATTGATTGTATTCGGGAGGTAAATTTATGGGCTGTGAGATGAATATGATTAGATACGAGTATATGTTGAATAAAAACCGCGGTGGCAGAGCCCACCCTGCCGATTAGTCACAAAGGGCCGTGAATATGAGTACTTTAGTAAGTGCTATTGAGGGATCTTTGAAATCAATCTTGTCTATTTTCTCTACAATCATAATACTTTTCAATTTATTTTCTGGGTTAGTTGGATGCATTTGGTTACTTTTTTTGGGGCAGTGGATAGTTATACTGATTGGTTTTTTGTCATCTATAACAATGCCTTGGTGGTGGTGTATTGTTTCTCTACCTACACTTGCCCTTGCACCAATATTAGTATTTTTTAATAAAAGAAAAAATAAAGCGGGGATTGCATGCACAACATTTCTTGTTGATTTATATAATTCAGTATTAATGACCGGATGGATTGGGGTCGTTTTTCTTTGGTGTATAACCTTAATTTCTGAAAATAAAATATCTATAATTCCTATGTTTCTCTTTGCATATTCAGTTGCTACTTCACCGTTTTTGTATTTGGCAAGCAAAGAACCGAAAGACTGTTATGCAACAAATCTTTCGATACTTGTTATTGTATTAGGTTCTTTTTTGACTGTTGTACTATTTTTTATAGGATTGCCACTCATATACCCAATATCAATCTTATGTTTTTTGATGCTTATAAAAACTATTGGTGTAACCATAATCAGTGTTCTAATAAGTAGTGAAATTGAACAAAGTTCTTAAAAAATAACTGATAATCCACCCTCCGGTTATAATGCAATGTTGCCCGAATGACCGTAAAGGACAGTCGCTACGATAAAGCAAGGCTGTTTGAATTACCGCGAAAGCCAGGACAAAGGACTGAATGATGACATCGACACAAGGCAAGACGCCGGCGCAGAGCGCTGTTTTGACCCGTTATATGGTGATGCCGCAGGATGCCAACCCTTTTGGGACGGCGTTTGGCGGAGTGATTATGAGCTGGATGGATATGGTGGGGTCGATGGCGGCCCAGCGGCACTGCGGGACGGAGGTGGTGACGGCCGGCATCGATTCGCTGGCGTTTGAGTCGCCGATCCGCATCGGGGACCAGGTGGTGCTGATGGCGATGGTCAATTATGTGGGCAAGACGTCGCTGGAGGTCGGGGTGCGGGTGGTGCGGGAGGACCTGACGACGGGGGTGCAGACGGCGGCGACGCGGGCGTATCTGACCTTTGTGGCGGTGGATAAACAGCATCATCCGATTGCGGCCCCGCCCATTGTTCCGCAGACCGAGGACGAAAAACGGCGGTGGCTGAATGCGGCCATCCGGGTCAAGGCTCGCAAGGAACTGCGAGCGAAAGTGCGTTCGGCGGCGGGAGCGGATTCGTTAAAAAATATGTAAGGGGGATATGGAGAATTTTCGATTTACGAGTTACGATTTTTGATTTGAAATGGTGTGGACTCTGGAACTATTTCAATATTGAGGAATTGAGACTTGGATAATCAAGCCGCCGGAGAAATTCGAGACGATGTGCGGCTGGGGAGTAAGGCCCGGGGCGGCGGGGCTGGCTGGTGTATGAGCCGAATATCTTTCAGTGGTGGCCGGTGCGATGAATAGAGAATCAATGGAATGAATCGAGGAGTGCGATATGCGATGGCACTATGGTGTTGTGGTGTGGGTGGTGATGGGGATTGGGGTGCGGGCGGCGGAGGCGTCGATGCTGTGTCAGGGGAGTTTTTGGACCGAACAGGAGGCCAGGGCGCGGCTGGCGGTGCTGGCGGCGGGGTATCCGACTCAGGAGGCGTGGAAAGAGCGGGCCGAGGTGGTTCGGCGGGGGATTTTGCAGGGGGCGGGGCTGTATCCGCTGCCGGAGCGAGGGGAGTTGAAGCCGATAATTCGTAAAAAGCGGACGTATTCGGGTTATACGGTCGAAAATGTCGCGTTTGAGTCGTGTCCGGGTGTGTATGTGACGGGGTCGTTGTATCGGCCGGTTCAGGAAGCTGCGTCGTATCCGGGGGTGTTGTGTACGCACGGGCATTGGAAAGAAGCGTCCGATTATGGGCGGTACCGGCCGGACATGCAGATTCGCTGTGGGACGCTGGCGAAGATGGGGGCGGTGGTGTTTGCGATCGATATGGTCGGGTATGGGCAGATGCGGGAGCTGGGGTGGACGCATCCGATGAAGGGATCGCTGCAGTTGCAGCTTTGGAATGCAATTCGGGCGGTGGATTTTTTGCTGACGCTGCCGGGGGTGGATGGGGACAGGCTGGCGGTGACGGGGGCGTCCGGCGGCGGGACGCAGTCGATTTTGCTGACAGCGGTCGATGAGCGGATTGATGTGTCGGTGCCGGTGGTGATGGTGTCGGGGCATTTTTTCGGGGGCTGTGAGTGCGAAAGCGGGATGCCGATTCATCGGAGTGCGACACATCAGACTAATAATGCCGAGATTGCGGCGCTGGCGGCACCGCGGCCGATGCTGCTGATCAGCGATGGGCAGGACTGGACGAAGAATACGCCGGAGGTGGAGTATCCATTTATCCGGAATGTGTACCGGCTGTATGGGGCGACGGGGCGGGTTGAAAATGCCCATTTTCCGGAGGAGGGGCACGATTATGGCGTGAATAAACGCAAGGCGATGTATGCGTTTCTGGAAAAGCATCTTGGGCTGAATCGGGGGGCGATTCTGGATGATGGGGGTCAGGTGGATGAGGGCTTTGTGGTGATTGAGAAGACCGAAGATTTATATGTATTTGATCAGGATTGTCCGATTCCGGCAAATGCGATCCGGCCGGAGCAATTTAAGGGTGTTAGTGTCAAAAATAATCCATAAATAGGCGAATATGTGAGGATATTGGAAAGTTTTTTATTTTTTTCATTACAAAATTTTTGTCAGCCACCGGTTTTAATATGAGTTAAAATAACGGGTTGATATTAGCTCTTTAGAAATCTGTTGTGTCGCCTCTTTGGGGCTTACTAAGACGCTAAGCCTGACCGGGCGTTTCCACGCCCGGCTATTTGATTTGACCCCTCCGGGGTTAAGACCGTAACGGATTTCTATCGAGCAAATAACTTATGAAGCAGTGAGATGGCTGACGACAAACTAAAGCGTGAATCCGGACAGAAAGAAGATGTGTTCTTCCGGCTGTTTTCTGCACACCAGCGTGAGGTGTTTTCGTATATTGTGACGCTGGTGCCCAGTTCGGCGGATGCGGAGGATATTTTTCAGGAGACCGCATCGGTTCTGTGGCGCAAGTTTGATGAGTTTACCGTGGGGACAAGCTTTACATCCTGGGCATGCAGGATTGCCTACTTTATCATTCTGGACTATCGGCGCAAGACCTTCCGCAATTCGATTCGTTATTCTTCCGAGACACTCAAGCTGCTGTCGGAATCGTGCCATGCGATACAGGCTGGGCAGGGGCGGCGGATGGAGGCACTGGATGAGTGCCTGAAGAATCTGTCACAGCGGGAGCGCAACCTCGTGCAGCTTCGGTATTATAAATCGCTTTCGGTGCAGGCGATTGCCGAGCAGGCAGGCAAGTCTATGAATATGATTTATAAGTCACTGGCGCGGGTGCATTATTTTCTGTTTGAGTGTGTTCAGCGGACGATGGCGGTGGAGGAACGATGAAGTCCGGACGCGATAAATTTGAGATTTGCGAACTGATTCTGCGGATGCTGGATGACAGCGTGTCGCCGGAGGAATTCCGTGCGTTTGAGGATCTGCTGAAGAGCGATGATGAGGTGCGGGCGATGTACCTGTCGATACTCGAGGGGTATTCGCATATTCAGAAACCCGGCAGCGGACTGCGGATTAATATGATGGGCGGGGAGGACGATGGGGGATTTGATCAGGAACTGTGGCAGATGCTGGCCAGGGCGGAAAGAGAGTCGCCTTCGGTGGAAGTTGCAAAGCCGACGGTTGAGGCCGAGGCGGAACCATCGCGGCCGGTTGTTTGGCGTGCAGATCGGAAAGTGTCGCTTGTCTGGTCGATTCTGGCTGCTGCGGCGGTGCTGCTGGTGATTGTCTTTGTGCGGTTTGCGCCGGTGCGGGATATGTCGTATGGCCAGATTACCGAGGTGTATCAGGCGTCGCAGGAATCCGGCGGTCGGCTGTACCGCGGGCAGTGCCTGGGCGGTGAGGCGATCAAGCTGGACAAGGGGATGGTTGAAATTCAGATGGATGATGGCCCGGTGGTGCTGGTAGAGGCGCCTGCGGAGATTCGTCTGGAAGAAAATAATCAGATCTTTCTGATGCAGGGCAAGGTGACGGCGGATGTGCCGAAGAGCGCAATTGGATTTACGGTGCGAACGCCGTCGGCAACGGTGGTGGATTACGGGACGCAGTTCGGCGTCATGGTGGATCGATTTGCTGCGACCGAAGCCCATGTGCTCAAGGGGCAGGTGGAGATGCGGCTGGGGTCGAATGTGCGTGTGTTTGACAAGGCGCTGCGATTGTCGGCCAACCAGGCCGGGAGTGTGTCGGGACAGACTCTGGCGATGATTCCCGCGGCGGCCAATCAATTTACTTATCGGATTCCATCGGCGTTTGAAGCGGCTGTGATGGAACTGGAACCGATGCTGTATTTTCATTTCAAGAATAATGATGTTGGCACATTCTGCGAGATGACGGGCAAGCCGGGACTTGCGATGACGCTGAGTCCGGGACTGTCGGTGGTGTCGGGGCTGCCTTTGGGCCAGGATAAGTCGGGTTATGCGATGAAGCTGGACGGCGTGTCGGGATATTCGGTGGGCAATGTGTACCCGGTGGCCAGTCTGGATACGGGTGACTATACGGTGGCGGGGTGGGTGCGTCTGGATACAATTCAAAGTCAGATTATCTGGTCGAATAAAGTGGTCGGGCGGATTGCCAACGACGGGACCGAGTCGGGGGCCTATTACCGGGTGCTGTGGATTAATGAGCAGGGGCGGCTTGAGCACACGGCGTATTATCCGGAGAATGCCGTCCCGCAGCGCAAGGTCAAACCGATTGTCAGCCCGATCGTTCTGGAGGCGGACACGTGGTATTTTATCGCGGTGACTCATGCCCTTCAAAAGCAGAAATTGCTGTATGTCAACGGCAGGCTTGCGGCGCAATCGCCGGACAAGCAGGGCACACAGCTGGAGACATATACTGAACTGCAGTTTGGACTGCCGTTTGAGGGATTGGCGCCGGGATTATCCGGGGCGATTTCGGAGGTCCTGTTTTTCAGCAGAGATTTGACAGATAAAGAAATCCTGAGACTCTACCAGACAGCGACTCAAAACTAAACACGAGATAATTCAGACCAGGTATTTGAAAACGAACCATAAACACTTTTTGGAGGATTACGTATGAAGAAACTCATGATTCTTTTGATGGTATGCTGTGCGGCGGGGCTGGCGGGTGCCGGTTATCCGGGGCAGGTCCTGTTCAGCGACAATTACAACCGTGCCAACAGCACGGATATCGACAGTTCGTCGGTCGGCATGGCCGGGGTGCTGGCGCCGATGGTCTATGTGGAGGCGTTTGAAGGCTCCGGGGTGGCGACGTCGATCCAGATAATAAACAATCAGCTCAATGTGGCGATGGGACCCGGCATGGGCAGCTTGTTTCTGGATTACAACCTGATTGATGCGTCGATACTGGCTGCGGGCGGTTTTTCGGTATCGATGGATGTGACCGGCATTACCACGGCGGATGATGCAGGCAATCGTTTCGGCGGATTTGGTGTCGGGCATACGCGAGATGAGGCTCTGGCGGCCAAGGACAGTTTCGATTCGGCTGTTCCTTTCCGTCCCAACCTGGCGCGGGCCAATCAGGGTATTGGAGTGTCGGATTTTTATGTCGATCTGGCTCTGGACCAGAATCTGCGGATATGGAGCAAAGGTGCTCTGCTGGAAACGATTGGTGTCGGGGCTGCGACCGGGACAATCCGGGCCGATTTTTATGTTGCCGATTTCAATGCGGGCAGCACCGTTTACGCAGAGGTTTATTTTAACGGCGTCAGAAAAAGCACAAAGTCCTTTACCTGGGATCACACCGCCGCCAATTACCTGGGCATCAGCGGCAGAACCGCGGCGGCCGGGGTATTTCTGGACAATCTGTCAATTGTCACACTCTTGAGTGAAAAAGCCGGCGCGCCGGTTCCGGCCAATGGCACCACCGGAGTAGATCCGGCCACGGTGGTGCTTCAGTGGGTCAAGGGGAAGGATGCCGCGGGCAATCCCAATGCGGCCATCACTAAGCATTATCTTTACATTGCTGAAAACGAACCGAACTTTGTCAATGTGACACCGGTTACCGTGGCCGACAGCGCCGATCCGATTACGCATGATCCTGTGGTGATTGATGCGACGGATACCGACAAAACCTTCTACTGGCGTGTGGATGAAAGCGTTCTGATTAACGGTATTCCGTCCGGACCGAAGGAACCCAATACCATTCAGGGATTCGTGTGGAAATTTGAGACGGTCAAATCCGTTCCGATTATCAATGCCCAACCAGCCAATCAACTGGTTGAACCCGGCCAGACGGCGGAATTTTCAATTGCCGTATCAAGCATGTCACCGCTGACGTATGCATGGTATCAATCCGGTGATAAAGCAATTGATACCCCCGCCGATGACAGACTGGTCGGACAAACTCAGATTTTATCCATTCCGAATGCCCAGGCCGCCAATGAAGGATACTATTATTGCAAACTGGTGAATACCGGAGGATCTGTCGTGTCCAATGTCGTCACCCTTGGCATCAAACGCGTGGTGGCTCACTGGACACTCGATGCGGCGGATTTTGTCGGCGGCGTTTATCTTGACAACAGTGGAGAAGGCCACCATGCCGAACCGAATCTGCTGCCGACTGCCGGGTCCTTTGTGCCTGGTGCGGATCCAACCGAAACCGGGGATGCCCTCGATATGACCGTTGTCCCCTTGTCCGTGGCCGATTCGGGTGACTGGGCGGCAGCGGCTTACACCAGTCAGATGACGGTTTCAGCATGGGTTAAATGGGCCGGTCCCAACGGCGCCTGGCAGGGTATCGTCAGCAACCGCGTGGATCCGACTAACGGCAACTTCTACATTGAAATTCGTCAGGATAACGGCAATGTGCAGATCGGCTCGCCCGGCGGCACGGACCTGATTGCGAGCAAACTGCCGGTCGGAGAATGGACGCATGTTGTCGTGACCGCCAGCTCCGACGGCCGCATTATCTACTTCAATGGTCTGCCGGTGATTACACGAACCCCGGCTAATCCGATTACCCAGCTTGCGGTTCCGATGTATGTAGGCGCTCTGGGCCGCAGCACTGCCGGTACACTGAGCTCTCCGTTCAATGGTGTGATGGATGATGTGCGGATTTACAACTATGCCAAAGATAAGTTCGGTGTTGCTGATCTTTACTATGATGTTACGGAAATCCCACTGTGTCTGAATCCGGGGAACGTTGGTCTTGCGTTTGACGTTGCCGGCGGCGGAGCAAACGGCGATCAGCCGGACTGCCGGATTGACCTGATGGATTTCGCGGCTTTCGCGGGCGACTGGCTCAATTGCGGCTTGTATCCGCAGGCAGATTGTCAATAAACAGGCAACTCATTTCAAAGCGGAAGGCTGCTTTTGGGCCTTCTGCTTTTTGTTGCTTTAGGGAGTTCAAATGAAACAGCTATTTTATGTTGGTGTATGCAGTATGGTGCTGCTGGCCGGAGGGGTGTATGGCGAGGTGCTTTTCAGTGACACCTATAACCGGCCCGACAGTACCGATGCGGACACGTCTTCTGCAGGTATGAGCGGGGTGCTGGGGCCGCTGGTCTGTCAGGAATCGTATGAAGGGTCCGGTGCGGCGACGTCCATTCAGATATTGACCAATCAACTGAATCTGGCGTATGGTCCCGGGATGGCAAATATGTATTTGGGGCATAATTTTATCGATGCGGCGATCGTGTCCGCCGGCGGGTTTTCCGTGTCGGTGGATGTGGTTCAAATCAGCAGTGCCGCGACCGATCTGACCAACCGCTTTGCCGGATTCGGCGTCGGGATGACCGAGGCCGAAGCGGCAGCGGCAAAGGATATGAACGACCACCCGACGACGCTGCGCGGCGGTGGAAGTGCCGCGGGGGTGTGCGACTTTTTTGCGGATCTGGCAATGGACGGCAGCGTGCGGGTCTGGAGTCGGGGGACGCTGTTGAATACCGTCCCTGTAGGGGCGGTTTCGGGGACTTTGAAAGCGGTTTTTTCATGTACGGATTTCAATGCCGGCAGTACTGTGACTGTGATGATTTACTTTAACGGCACACCGTGCGATACGCGAAGTTTTACCTGGAGCGATGCCAATGCCAATTATATCGGTTTGTCGGGGCGGGCGTCGAATACAGTCATCTTCGATAATTTAAGCATCGAGACCTCCAGCGTGCAGCCTGCACTGATTACCATTACCCAGACGAATGGGAATACCATCGTCCGCGAAGGCGATGCTGCGGATCAGGTGCTGGTGTCTTTGTCATCCAGCCCTTTGGCGCACCCGGTGACGATAGAGGTGGTCGATGTACTGGACCCGGATCAGGTGACGGTCCATCCCGCCCGGCTTGTCTTCTCTGCCGACAACTGGCAGAAGGCGCAGGCAATTACAATTATAGCCGTTGATGACGATGACATGGAACGAGCCGTGCATGATACGGTTCTGGCTTTTACGGTGAGCGTGGATGCGGGGTCGCCGTATGCAGGCTATATGATTCCGGAACTGCCGGTACAGATTGCCGAGAATGATTGCGGAGCCTGGGGATTCAATCCCGCGGATTTCAACCTCGATTGCCAGGTGAATCTGGAAGATTTCTTTTATTTTGCCCGAGAATGGATAGAATGCAGTCTGCCGGACCCGGAATGTCAGGATTTTCGTTTATAACAGGAATTACAAAGTAACACAGGAGAGATCGATGACGATGAATCGACGAACCTTTATGAAGCAAAGCTGTGTCGGGGCCGCAGGACTGGCCCTGTCGCAGATGGCGCCGTCGCTGTATGCCGGCAGCACCGACAAGCAGCCCAATCTGCTGGTGGTGCTGGCCGACCAGCTTGGCCTGAATCACTGCAAGTATGCCACATACTGGAACGGGGCCAATTATCCCGGTGCGGAAAACGCGATTACGCCGAATCTGGATCAGTTTGCTCAGCAGGGCATCAATTTCCGGAATACGGTAGCCAATACGCCGGTGTGTTCGGCGTTCCGGGCCTCGCTGATGACCGGCAAATACACGACCAGCCACGGCATGGTGATTAATGAGCTGCAGCTTAATCCGTATCAGGATTGTCTTGGGCATTCGCTGACGCGGGGCGGCTACAACACGGCCTATATCGGCAAGTGGCACATATATGCCAACAAGCTGGGGGATCATACCAATCCGGATAATTCGTTTGTGCCGCGCGGGGTGCATCGTCTGGGCTTTAATGGCTACTGGGCAGCGTACAATTTCCACCATGATTATTACAATACCTATTATCACACCGAATCCAAAGAGAAGATTTTCTGGGGCCAGGGGGTGTATGAGCCGGACGGACAGACCGATCTGGCTATCGATTGGCTTAAATGCCGCGGGCAGAAATCGTCTCAGCCGTTTGCGATGGTGCTTTCATGGGGAACGCCGCATGACCCGTGGAATGATGAAAATGTGCCCGCCGAGTACCGGGAGAAATTTGCCGGGGTCAGCCTGCCTCATTCGCCCAATTACAAGCCGACCAATGACCCGTATGCGGATGCGTGGGCCCGGCTGTCGGATTCCGAACGGGCGGATCTGGAAAAATGGCGTCGAAACTATTACGCGATGACGACCAATCTGGACTGGAACTTCGGTCGATTGATGAAATATCTGGATGATAGCGGACTGGCGGAAAATACCATCGTGGTCTTTTCGTCCGATCATGGCGAGATGTTTGGCGCTCAGGGGCGCCGGGCGAAAAATATTTTCTATGATGAAGCAGCCCGGATTCCGATGCTGGTTCGCTGGCCGGGCAGGATTCAGGCCGGGCAGGTCTCGGATGCGTGCATGTCCACGGTGGATTTCATGCCGACGTTTCTGGGGCTTCTGGGGCTGTCGGTTCCGTCCCGTGTGGAAGGGATGGATTTATCGCATCTGGCACTGGGGACCGGTGGTGCGGAGCCGGATTGTGCGTTTATGCAGGGGACGGGCGCGACGGCCAATTGGGACACCGGCCATGAGTGGCGCGTGGTTCGCAACAAACGCTATACATACGGCAAATTCCGCATCAGCAGGGAGGGGGTTCCGCAGGAACTGCTGTTTGACAACGCCGCAGACCCGTTCCAGACCCGGAATCTGGTTGCTGACTCTGCACACCAGACGGCCTTGCAGGAATTGAGGACCAAGTTGACCGAGAAAATGAAATCGGTTAGTGATACCTTTGAAGCGTCCACCTATTACCGTGATAAATGGACGGATGGAAACCGCAAGATTTTACGGGGTGCCAGGGGCTGAGTCCTGGCGATTGCCGGCCATTTTAATGTGCTGGTCATTTCATTGAAAAAGAGAAAATCCCCATGTCTGCGGGCGTGGGGATTTTTTTTGTGAAATTTTTCTTGCAAAGTTAGGTCTCTCTAACTATATTAGTAATTACTAAATGGAAGCGGTGAAGCAAAAACAGCTTAGTGCCTCAATGGAAGATTATCTTGAGGTAATATATCATTTATCCGACAGCGGAATGGTTGCCCGCAGTAAGGATATCGCCGACGGTTTGGGCGTATCGCGGGCGTCGGTGACAGGGGCCTTGCGGGTGTTGTCGGAAAAGGAGCTGATTAACTATAAGCCATACGGGGTGGTGACGCTGACAGACAAAGGCCGGGTTGAGGCGGATAAAATCGTGCGTCGTCATCGTGTATTGGAGTCTTTTTTTATCGACATTCTTGGGCTGGATGCGGTGACGGCCAAAGAGTCGGCCTGTCGGGCTGAACATGCACTGGGTCAGCAGGTAATTGGCCGGCTCAGGGACTATATTGAGTTCATTACGGCCCGTGTGGATGGTGATATTGCATTTGAATTCAAGCAGTTTTATCGGAAAAAGCAGTTGCCGGATGCGTAAGCCGGCTGATTAACAATATGAAAACAAAATCAGATAAGGAACACGTTCCTATGTCATTAGACCAGATTGAGACCGGAAAGACCGTGCGTATCGATCATATCGAGGCCGGGCACGGGCTGAAAAATCGTCTGGCGGCGATGGGGCTTCTGGCCGACCAGCCGATTCGTGTTATGCTTAATGACCACCGAGGACAGGTTATCATCGCGGTTAAAAACAGCCGCGTGGTGCTGGGACGCGGGATGTCACATAAAATCTTTGTACGATAACAAAATTTTTTAGATTCAATGTTAGGCAAAGCTAACTTATGGCAAACTCAGAAAAGAAATTAACCATCGCCCTGGCCGGAAATCCCAACAGCGGGAAAACAACCCTGTTCAATGCCCTGACGGGGTCCCGTCAGCATGTGGCTAATTATCCGGGGGTGACGGTCGAGATTAAAAACGGGCTGTGTCGTTATCGGGACCATAAAATCAAGGTGGTGGACCTGCCGGGGATATACAGCCTGACGGCGTATTCGCCGGAGGAACTGGTGTCGCGTCAGTTTATTCTCGAGCAGAAGCCTGATGTGGTAATTGATGTGATTGATTCGTCCAACCTGGAGCGCAATCTGTATCTGGCGGTGCAGTTGATGGAGATGAATGTGCCGCTGGTGCTGGCGTTTAACATGGCGGATGTGGCCAAGGCCCGGGGGCTGGAGTTTGATTTGAACCAGATGCAGCTTCTGCTGGATGTGCCGATTGTGTCCATTGTGGCCCGCAAGGAAGAGGGGACCGAGCAGCTGCTGGATGCGGCGCTGCGGGCGGCTATGGAAACCAAGACCCGCCGTGTGCAGGTGCCCTTTGGGCCGCAGGTGGAAAAGGAGCTGGAAAAATTAACACCGCTGGTCCATCCGGAGTTGGATTTTGCCAAACGGTTTGGGGCGCGATGGGTGGCTTTGAAGCTGCTGGAAGGCGATCCGCAGGTCCTGGCTTTGCCGCACAGTGCTGAATTGCTGACAACAGTGGAGCAATCCATCAAGGAACTGGAAAAACATTACCACGAAAGCCCGGATATTGTGATTGCCGACCGACGGTATGGATTTATTTCCGGGGCGTGTCAGGAAACCGTCAGGACGACGGCACAATCCCGGCATGATATCAGCGACCAGCTCGATGTGGTGATGACGCATTCGGTGTGGGGGCTGCCGATTTTTGCGGTATTGATGTATGTGGTGTTCTGGCTGACCTTTACGGCGGGAGAAATCCCGATGGGTTGGATGGAATCGCTGTTTGGCTGGCTGGGCGGGTGGATTTTGGCGTACTGGCCTGCGGGCTGGTCGGAGCATTTACGGTCGCTGATTGTCGATGGGATTATCGGCGGTGTCGGCGGCGTGCTGATTTTCCTGCCGAATATTCTGCTGCTGTTTCTGGGGATTGCGTTTCTGGAAGATACCGGCTACATGGCTCGCGCGGCGTTTCTGATGGACCGTGTGATGCACAAAATCGGCCTGCACGGCAAGAGTTTCATCCCGATGCTGATTGGCTTCGGCTGTTCGGTGCCGGCGATTATGGCGACACGGATTCTGGAGAACCGGCGAACCCGCCTGACGACGATGATGGTGATACCGCTGTTTAGTTGCGGTGCGCGATTACCGATATATGCACTGATTATTCCGGCGTTTTTTGCCCCGGTCTGGCATGGCCCGATAATGTGGATGATGTATATTATCGGCGTGTTATTCGCAGTGCTTCTGGCGTTGCTGCTGCGTAATACCTTATTCAAAGGGGAGGCGATTCCATTCGTCATGGAACTGCCGCCGTACCGCATGCCAACGCTGCGAAGCCTGATGCTGCACATGTGGGACCGCGGCTGGCAGTATCTGCAGAAGGCCGGTACGGTGATTCTGGGAATTTCGATTTTATTATGGGCGGCCAGTACCTATCCGAAGATACCTGAAGACAAGCTGGTCGGAATGGATGAACAGCAGCAACAGGCCGCCCAGATGCAGTATTCGGTTACCGGCCGAGTGGGGCATTGGATTGAACCGGTATTGCGGCCGCTGGGTTTTGACTGGAAGATCGGGACGGCGCTGGTGGGGGCCTTTGCCGCCAAGGAAGTGTTTGTCGCCCAGATGGGAATTGTGTATTCGGTGGGCGAGGCGGATGAGACTTCCGACGCATTGCGCCAGCGGCTGCGGGCCGATTATACCCCGCTCAACGCGTTTTGCATCATGTTGTTTTGTTTGCTCAGCACGCCTTGTATGGCGACGGTAGCCGTGACGGCCCGGGAAGCGGGAGGCTGGGGGTGGGCGGCGCTTCAACTGGTCGGACTGACGGTGCTGGCTTATCTTGTGACGCTGGTGGTGTATCAGGTTGGGTCATTGTTAATTGGCGGCTGAACGCCGGGTAAAATAGATTAAAACGAATACAAAGAAAGGGTTATATCGGATGATGCAGCGATGGGTCGTGTTGGGATTGTCACTGTGCGGGTCAGTGATGGTTTTTGCAGCGGAAATACCAGATGCGGAAGCGAAGGAGTCTGCACCGCTGTTGGGAGATACGGGGCCGTTTTCGTTTTCGTTCGGCCTGACCAACATCTACCAGCAAAATATGCGCGGCGGCCTGAGTACCCATGACCGGCGCGGACGCTTTTCGGGCAGCTATGATATCGAAATGACGACGGACCTGAAGCGGCTGTTCGGGATTGACAATGCCGAGCTCTATACGCACGTGGAAGGCTTCTGGAACAAGACCGAAGGCATTGATTCGGTCTCGACCGGCAGTGCTTTCGGCGTCAACGGCGATGCCATGCCGCGGGACGCTGCGGTGGTGACAGAGCTGTGGTATCAGCATTATTTCTTCGACGGCGACTTCATCGTCCGCATAGGCAAGATGGATTTAAGCGGCGGATTTGAATGCAGCGGCTGCCCGGTATCCTTTGATTGCAATCGCTATGCCAATGACGAGACGGGCCAGTTCCTCAATAGTGCCCTGGTCAACAACCCGACCATCCCGTTCCCGGATTATACGCTGGGGCTTGCCATGCACTATGCCCCGGCCGATGCCGGCTGGTATATCACCGCCGCGGCCGCCGATTCGCAGGGCGACCACCGCGAAACGGGATTCCGCACGGCCTTTCACGATGAGGATTATTATGTCTATATGGCCGAGACGGGCATTACGCCCAGTTTTGGACAACTGCAGGGTACTTATTCGGTGGGTGTCTGGCACATGCCGGAACCGACGGATGTGGATGGCGACGGCTTTTCGTCCCGCAACAATACCGGCATGTATCTGAGCTTTGACCAGATGCTGAGTAAAGAAAACGAGGATGACAACGATTCGCAGGGGCTGGGCACCTTTTTCCGCTTTGGCTATGCTCCCTCCAATCATAATGAGATGACGCAGTTTTACAGCACCGGCCTGAGCTATCAGGGTCTGTTTGACGGACGTGATGACGATGTGCTGGCCTTCGGTGTGGCACGGGGTTACTTCAGTGAAGCCGCTGGGGCGACCTATACGGAAGATTCCGAAACGGTCTTTGAGGCCTTCTATAATTTTGCGGTCAATTCCAGCCTGACCGTGACGCCGTCGATCCAGTATGTCGCCGATCCATCCTCCGCGGACAATGGACGCGACCTCAGGGATGCGGTGGTCTTTGGCCTGCGGATGCAGATGGTCTTCTAACAGTCCAGAACCCAGTCAAAAAAAAAGGCCGGATGTGATATTCCTCACACCCGGCCTTTTTTATTGCAGTCCGAGGGATTACGCCTGCACCACCTTGGAATGGGTTTTCTTGACGGCCTTGTGAATGCTCTTGAGGACGTAATTTTCCGCCACGGCCTCCCAGCCCATGTGCTTGGCGATTTCATAGCCGCTGCGGAGCAGCCGATAGGATTCATCGTCGTTGTGCGGCAGGCGGGCACAGATTTCCAACGCGATTTTCTGGCTGATTTTGCGTTCAATCTTGTTGCGGTACTCGCGGTCGATCTTGAGCATGTGTTCGATTTCCAGGCCCGAATCCCCGTTGAGTTCGGTATAGTCGGCGAAGATGACGTTGGGGACGTCCTTGCCGCCGGTGACGGCCCTGACAAATCCCGCACAGCCGCAGATGGACGTCACGATGCACAGCCCGCCAAAGCACAGCGGTTCGAGCTGGGCGATGCCGAACGGTTCATAGATACTCTGTCCGAATTCCGCATCGGAGCCTCTGCGGATGTCCATGAATTCCATATCATAAGGCATTCGGTGGCCGCAGCACTGGCGGGAGAAGCCGAACTGATTGATGAAGATGGCCTTGATGGCGCGGCTTTTGGCGTTGAATTCCTGGACGCCGGCGTAGTAGGCCGCTTCACCGCCGGACAAATCCGGCATGCCTTCGCGGTGGGCCACCGGCCAGTTATACGCCGCTTCCATATCATAAATATCGCGGTCGCGCCGGCGATGGGTTTCGGTACTGAGCACCAGCAGCACGCCGGTCTTGCCCTGGGCCAGAAATTCTTTGTCCATGTGTTCCAGCACCCGCAGGTCGCGCCACAGCCCCTTGCTCAGCACCAGCCGGGTCACGTGACTGAACACAAAATCCGGACGCCAGCCCAGCAGGTTCTGGCAGTAATCTTTTAATTTGTCACGGGACTGCTTCTTTTCGGCCAGCGTAATTTCATACGCGGGAATGCCGTTGTACGTCAGATCGATATCGGCCAGTTCAAATTCTGGAGCCAGAAATTTCAATTCATCGACCACGCAGTCGCCCACGGCCAGGATGTTGTCGCAGAAGCGGGCGGCATCCACGAGGGCATACTTGAAGTAACTGGTCTGATCGCCGAATACATCATTGACAAATAAATCCTGCTGATGGGCTTTGCGAAGGACGTTATAAAACATCGTGTCGTGTCCCGGATGGCCTTCGACAATGCGGCGCATCGGGGCGACTTCATGGGCATAGAAGACGGTTTTGAAATCGAACGGATCGAGCTTGGCCGCCAGCGCCGTGGGCATCCCCATAAACTCATGGGAGACAATCACGGTATTGCTGTCTTTTTCGGCGGCGCCGATGGCTTTGAGGGCGGCAATCGCCGGCATCGCCAGACGCACATACTGTTCAAATTCCCAGAAATTTTCGAAGGCGTTGCTCTTGATGCCGTATTCAAAAAACAGCGACGCCTTGAATTCATTCAAAGGCCCCTGTTCCATGCGGGTAATATCGATGAGAATAATTTCCGGCGAGCTTTTAATCTGCGTCAGCGGGTCCAGGAACGTGCGCCGTCCATAAACGATGCCGATATTATACTTGCTCTCGATTCTGCGGAAACTGGATACATAACTGGTTTTGACATACCCGTCGATGGAGGAATAAAGAACCTCTCCGCCGGGACCCAGACGCGAGGAGACGTCACCTTCGGTGGAGAAGAGGGGACTGACTAAAATATTGCGAGCGGTGGCATCCAGATAAGCCTTGCTGGTGAACAATCCATCCAGCACGGCACCAATGCCTCCGATTTTTCCAACTGCCTCATGCGTTACGTGAACTACTGTCGGTTTCTGCATCATTGCGATAACCTCGTCTAAGCCAAAGTCACTTCATTTCATTTAGAATCACAAAAAGACCCGTAAAATCCCGAATCCATGTCTATCGTCACGGATTGAGGCCCATTGCCGTTTAAAATATAATGAATAATCGGCAATCGTGGCGGCTTTTATCAGGAATTTTACGGAGATTTTTTGTGCTTTGTTTTCTGTAAAAATAAAACATATTTTATCGGCCTCAACTCACATCCGATAATTCTCATTACTACTAAAACAGATATTATAAGAACGTAAAATCTTTTTTATACGGCCCCCTGCGAAGAACAATCATAGCCCGTTGGCTCAGACGTTCAGGCATAGTCGTGATATCCCTTAGCTTGGAGCGCAGTGATTCTCAAATACGGTCGTCTTATGGCTGAAATTGCGGCAGCAGGGTGACGCAGCCCCGTGACTACGCGCAGCACAAAACGACCTACTGCACCACCGGGAATTCGGTAATCCGCAGCGTCGAGCAGCCGTAGGGTATTAGGGTGATGTCCTGGGCCGGCTTGCCGCGCAGATGTGACTGCGGGAGGCTGTGCGGCAACGGCCCGGCCATCTCGTTATACAATTGCCACTCCGGCACCATCTTGCCCCGCGTTTTCAGCTCAATCGGGGCATTTTCCAGATTCCACGGGTAGCCGCTCACTTTATCCTTTTTCTGAACCACAAAGCCCTTTGCGGGATTATTCACCACCCCATCGAGCAGGCCGTAATTCCATGGGCTTTTCGGATAGACTTCATAGTATTCCCCGAAATGGTCCCGCCCCTCGACGAATTTCCAGTCTTCCTCGATCTTGAGCACATACACCAACGGCCCCCGCTCCACTGCGACGGAGTTTTCCACCCACCGGCTGGTCCCCACCTCCATCGGCAATTCCAGCTCGACAGTATCTTTATTCTTCCATTCCCGACTGATTTTGGCAATCTGTCCGGCCGCGACCTTCCCCCAGACTTCCTGATTAATCAGAACCTTCGCATCCCGGCACCAGGCCGGCACTCGCAGATGCAGCGGGAATGTCACTTTGTCTTTTGCATACACCGTAAACCGGATACTCTCTTCAAACGGATAATCCGTCTGTTCGACGATACGAACCGGGATACCCTCGGCCACTTTAGCAGTGACTTCGCACGCCCCATAGACCAGCGCCGCAAGCCCGCCTTCGGCTGTACCGTACCACAGATTCTGCACGAATTTGGGCCAGCCCTGGTGCATATTGCAGGTACAGCACGGATACCCCGTCAGCAGCCCGAAGCACGAATCCGTCCCGCCATGACTTTCATCCTCATAAAAATTCCGCTTACCCCGGGACACCTTGACCTGATTGGCCGTTTGAAAATACTGGCGATATTTAAAATCGTCCGTGGCCTGCGTCGGCAATGCGTTGAAGGCAATCTTTTCCAAATGGTCGGCCAGTTGCGTATCCCCGGTAATCGTCAGCATGCTTTCCAGCGAAAACATCATTTCCACAACCGAACAGAACTCTATACCCTGCGTTGGATTATTGCCGTGCATCGGCTCGTCGCCGCCATACATCCCCTGCGGCTGGCCGTGAAACAGCCGGATATCCCGCAAGGCATTCCGGGTCGCAGTCAGATATTTCTCCTCCGGATGCTGCTGATAATAAATCACCGGCGTCTTGAGTCCCTGTGCCAGATTCACACAATGAAAGCTCTGCAACTGCCCCACATGCATCCGGGCAATCAGCTCCCGGTTGAACGGATACCGGTTGCTGATGGTATTGGGATAAATATGCGCCAGGTTATCCTGTGGATTGTCATAAGGATTCAGGAAAATCTCCGTATAGGGAAAGGTCTGCTGATAAATCAGCTCTGCCAATTCCAGCAAAAACGCATCGCCGGTCTTGTTGTACAGCCAGTACACCACCATCAGATTATCCGCCCCGCGCCGGTTGGCCCAGAACGACCAGTGATCCAGATGATACTCCGGCAACTGTTTGAGCTGATACCGGAAATACTTCGTCAGGACCGCAATCACCCGCTCATCCTGTGTGGCCTCGTAATACTGCTGCAGAATCTTGAGCATCACCATCCGCGGCCACCAGTCCTCCCGCGGTTCCTTCTGAATGCCCGGCTCATCTTTGGGCCGTTCCTTGAACCGCTCGGGGCCAAGATACCCATCGTCCCGCTGATGAGTCAGTGTCCATTCCACCCACGGCCTGACTTTTTCAATCAGGGCCGGGTCGTTCAGGATATATGCCAGCGGCAAGAGACCATCAATCCAATACAACCCACGTTCCCAACTGTCGCCATCGCCGCCCAGCCAGCCGTTCCGCGGCCCGACGACCTGGCTATACCGGGTATCCAGATTTCCCGTCAGCCCCGTCTGCATCCGGCCCAACTGCTCCCGGAGCCACCCTTCCGGCCGGATCGCCCCCACCGGCAGCGGCTGATATGGATTGGCCCTCAACGGCGGTCGGTTATTCATATAATTGGCCGCCGAAGCTGTCGTCGTTTCTGCCCCGGCAAACCCGGCAGCAGTGCAAATACCCATCACCCCCACAACCGCAAGAATCCATCGCATCGTTTTCTGTTTCATATCTTCACTTTCTAAAACATTGGTAAAGAAAACACTACATAATCATAACACCAGCGACGGATAATATTAACCTCTCTCTTCTTAAAATTTGTCTTTTGAATTGATCATGATGCATTATTGCCTGTAATCGTCCTTTTTTAACCCGCAGAGTTTAATCCGAATAGCTCCGGGTAAACGCAGCCAAACCCGGAGAAAACCGCCCGCCACCACCCGCCCCAACCCCAAATGGGACCAAATGAATTCATCCTGGTGTTCGAAGGACTGTGCTAAACCACAAAAAACAGGAAATTATATTGACTTTCCTTGAGAATATAGATAAACTTGAAACGTAGATAATAACCCTTTTTGAAATCCACCTTGGTTTTACAGCAAGAGTTCAGTTTGGTTTTTAAACGTCCCTGTGAACAGCATGTCTGAGGGTATGTTTGTTTCCGGACGGACGGCAAAAGCCAGTGTAAGGGTGTTGTCTGTAGTTGATCAGGAGGCACATCTTTTTTAAGGAAGGTTCACGGTACACCGCAGATGTACCGGCATTAGGAGTCTGGCGGGTATGATGCAAGACAGACCTAATCGACAAGGCTTCGGGGGAATCATATCCATTATCTGCGCATATTTCCATAGTTCTCTTTTTGCGACTTTTCGGGTCTTTTCTCTCGGGATGTTATTTGTGATTTGTCTAAAGCAAGTCTGCAAGCAATCCAGTTGTGCCCCGTTGAATTGTATCCTGCGCGATTGGTATCGTCTGGCCGGCCGGCTGAATCCGTCGGCGGCATTCCCATCGATCAGCAATCGAATCATTCATTCATAACCCAGGAGGATCGTGCTTATGAAAAACAGAGTACAGTACGCAGGTTTCGGATAAACCTGCGATGGAGGCAAGGTGGACATGACCCGTTTCTGCAAGCAAATAGCTTAGATATTGAATGGAGGATTGAACATGAAGAAATGGTTGTATGTAATGATGTTATGTCTGGGATTAGTCTGGACCGTTCATGCCGATACCGGCCAAATCCTGTATGAATGGTGGCATAATACCGTAACCCAGCCGCCCGGGAATCTGAATGACCTGCAGGCAATCTATAATTGGACCGCCGGTCAAACTCGAAACATACAGTTTCTGACGAGCTTCCAGACACCTGATGAGCCGCGGGATTACTGGGTGGGGCAGATGACCGGGTGGTTAATTGCTCCAATGACAGGCGAGTACACCTTCCGGATTGCTGCCGACGATCAATGCCGTGTCTGGCTCAGTCCCGACGGCAATCCCGCCAACAAGACCCTGATATGCTTCCACGATGACTGGACCAACTACACCGAATGGACTAAATATGCGACCCAGAAATCCGCACCGATATTTCTGACCCAAGGAAAACTCTACTGGATAGAAGGTCTCTGGCGTGATGGAACCGGAGGGGGGTTCCTGCGAGTGGCCTGGGAAGGGCCTGAGCCGATAGGCAAGGCCGCCACGCTGGCCAATCTGGAAAACATGATTATTCCCAACTCGTGCATGCTGTATTTGAATAGTATGACGGAATCCGCAATCGGCGTGGAAAATCCCGCCCCGGCCCGCGGCGAGTCGAATGTCGGAGTGGGTGTCCAGACGTTAAGCTGGGATCCCGTCGGAACAGGGATTACGCAATACAAAGTGTATTTGAGTACAGACCCCAATTTGCAGGAAGAGGATTTACTGGGAACCGTAACCGAGCCTCAGATTAATTCACCGGCCCTGGCTGCGGATCAGATTTATTACTGGCGTGTGGATGCCTCAGCCGGCGACCCCAATACCGCGGTTGGCGATACCTGGTGGTTTTATACTGAAGTCTGGGCTCCGGCAATTACCAAGCAGCCCCAGGATTTGAATCTCGGATTCGACTGTGAAGGGACTTTTACGATCACCGCAGAACCGACCAAGCCGGGTTTTGGCGGGACGATTACCTATGCATGGTACAAGGTCGTGGGTCAGCGGGATTCCAAACTCCTTAACGGACAGACCAATGACTCTCTGGTCGGAACAGGCACCAGCTATACCACCGGTGTAGAAGGTGATTACTACTGTGTTGTCAGCAACGACTCGGGTTCGGTTGAATCCAATCTGGTCAAGCTGCGTGTCGGCGCCTATCTGATGCAGAGCCAGGATATTGGCTTGCCTTCTGCCGCCGGCAGTGCCTCGATTGCCGACAATGGGGTGATTACCGTGACCGGAAATGGAGCCGATATATGGGGGCCTGCCGACCAGTTCCATTTTGCCTATCGTGAATTCTATGGGGATATTGATCTGCGAGTCAAAGTCCTCAGCATGTCCGGCGGTTCGAATGAATGGCGGAAGTTCGGGGTCATGATTCGGGATCAACTGACACCGGCCAGTATTCATGCCACCATGGCCGCCACCGCAACACAGGGGCCTGCCTGGCAGGGACGTTTCACCACCGATGCCGATGACAATGGCAACCAGAATCTCGGGGATCCCGACTGGAATAACAATACCCCGTATTGGGTCAGGCTGACCCGCGATGCGGCAACCAATGAATTTCAGGGGTATTGGTCTTATGATGGAATAAACTGGACCCTGATGGCCGGCAATAATGAAATTGACAGTCCGCAGGTCTTTGCGATGTCCGATCCGGTTTATATTGGTCTTGCCGTGACGGCTCACGATGCCGGGGTGCTGACGACAGCCACGTTCTCGGATGCCACGGTCAATGGCAAGCCGCTGTTTGAGGCCCCCTGGACTCCGGATAAGGTTGTCTTCAGTCCCCTCGACAGCAATGGGTGGCTGGTTTATAACGCAAGCCAGATTACCCTGACCTGGGAGAAGGCTCCGTATGCCCCCTGTGACGCCACGTATAATGTTTACATGTCACAGGACCGCAGCCAGGTGGAAAATCCCCAAAGCGGATTGCAGCCGGTTGCCTCCAATATTACCGGCCTGACGGCTGCAATCACCAATGCAGGCATCCTGAATCTGGCACATGACCAGACGTGGTACTATCGAATCGCAGCCACTTCCGCGGCCGGCAACGGAACCCAGGATGGATTTGTTTTTGCGATTAATACGGTCAAAGCTGTGCCGGAAATCAGCACGCAGCCCCAGCGGCTTACCGTGGTCGATATCCCGGCCTCTGTGACGCTCAACTGTGTTGCAACAACCCTCAATGACGATACCGTGGTCCTCCAGTCCTATATCTGGAAACGGGTCATCGGAGCAAAAGACACCGACCTGAACGGAGATGACCAGGTGGTCTATACCGGCAGCAGTCCGGTCGAAATTAACCGCAATGGCAAACGGTGGTATGACTGTTCAGTGACGCTGTCGATCAGTGATATCGCCCATGAAGGCAAGTATTACTGTGTTCCCGTGAATTCGTCGGGAATTGCCATCTCGGATAATGCTTCTATCATGACCAAACGTCAGGTCCTGTATTATTCGTTCGATGAAATAACCGGCAATACAGTGCCGGATCTGTCGGACAGCGGTTTCGACGGGACCCTCGTTTCCTCCGGCAGTGCGAATGCCCAGGCCTCCTATGGCGGTCTCCAGCAGGGTATTGCCGGCAAAGCCATCCATCTGACGGGACTTGGCGATCCCAATGCCGCGTGTGTCAACAGCGGTGCCACGGCGTATGACCTCGGTATCGAAGGGGCCATTCCCAAAACCTTCAGTCTGTGGGTCAAGAATCAGGCCGGGGATGACGGCGGAGTCTTCTCGATTGGAACCTATGGCAAAGCCGAACAGGTCGTGGGGCTTCGTACTGTTGCCGGAACCGGCAATGTCTGGATGATCGATGCCTGGGGAAATGGAAACCGTACCTTTACCGTGACCCCCAGTTTTATGACCTGGACGCATATCGCGCTGACCTATGACGGGCAGCGGGTCAAGATTTTCGTCAACGGACAGAAGATCGACGATTATGCTCTGACGTTCAATCTCCAGAATGAACAGCCCTTTGTGGTGGGAGTCTGGGCGCGTACCGGATACGGTCCGGGCATCTCTCCGGTCTTTACAGGCTGGGTCGATGAAGTTCGTGTGTTCAACTATGCCCTGTCTCCGTCTGCTGTGGCGGATTTGTATGTCAGTCTTGCCGGCGGCAGTGTTTGTGCCGAGATACCGACGTATGATTTCACAGACGATTGCGTCGTGAATCTGGAAGACTTTGCAGTCTTTGCCGCGGCCTGGATGAACAGCTCCCTGGTGACACCATGACGTGCAGCACAGGGATAAGAGATGATGACGATAAACAATATCAGTTGAACGGAGGACTTTACAATGAAGAAGTTATTAGTCGTTCTTTTGATTGCATGGATCGCCGGACTTGTTCCGACATGGGCGCAAAGCCCTGTGCGAGTCCAGGTCTGGAATGAAGCGAAAGGCCCGGGCCAGGGCGATGCGTATTATCTGGGATTGCGAAATCCGGTCCAGACTTTTTATCTGGACGATATCGGCCTGGGGGCCCGTGAAGATACGGACACTTTCACGGTGCGTGAAACGGCTTTTATTTACATTAAAAAGGCCGGAACATACACTTTTTCTACCACATCCGATGACGGCAGCATGCTGTGGATCGGAGACTGGTGGGTTCCGCTGGGTGAAACCCTCGATCCGGACTTGCTGTTTGTCAAACAGGGTTTTCTCAAGAGTCTGCCGCTGACGCGGGTTGTCTTGAATGATGCCTGGCAGGGGGATACAACCGTCAGCGGTACCATTAATTTACAGGCGGGCGTCTATGGCCTGATGGTCTGTATGTATGAAGGCTCCGGCGGAGAAACCCTGCTGGCGTCCTATTCCGGACCGGACACCAACGGCTGGACTATGCGAATGGCCGCAAATACGGCGTTTGACCTTGCGATTCCTTCCAATAATCTGGTCAAATATGAAATCTGGAATCTGTCGACAGCAGCAGGTTCCGAAGGTCTTCTGGCGCCCCCCTATAAAAACAATACGGTGCTTCCTGACATTTCACTGGTCCGTTCCACCGAAGGGATAGCGGATTATATTGGAATGACCAGCAGCTTCAATGTATCGTTCCTTCTGGGACGGGATTACTTTTTAGCCTATGAAATGGGAATTTATCCGGCTGCGGAGGCGATGGCCCTCGGCCTGGGTGTCAGTTCCGATGACGGCAGTCTCCTGTGGACAGGCAAATGGTGGGAACAAGGGGCTCCCTTGACTCGGATTGCCGATAACCAGGGGCTTCATGGGATGCAGTATCGCGCCGGTCAGATTGATGTCATTGCCGGACTGATCGGTATCGTTGCCATGCAGTACGAACACAGCGGCGATGAAGGTCTGGAAGTGTCCTATTGGACACCGGAGATTTCGCGTACGGTCTTGAAAGAAGGGCTTCTGGTGGCTCCGTATGATGCCAGCCGGCCCTATCCGGCCAACGGCCAGGCCAATGTGCCGCTGGAAGCGACATTGACCTGGACGGCTCCGGCACTGAATCCGTCGGCTCAAATGAAAGCGTATTTCGGGCCGTATGCAGGGACGTTGACGGAACAAGCGATTACCCAAAACAGTTTTAAGCCAACACTGGAAATGGACAAAGCCTATCAATGGCGTGTCGATGTGCTCGAACCCAATAATCAGCCCGGCGGAGTTCCAACTGTCCGTACCGGGGCGATCTGGGCGTTCAGTACCGTCACATCCAACATTACCATTGTTCAGCAGCCAATCGATCACATTGTGCCTCTGGGGACTGCCGGTCAGCTTACGGTGGTCGCCGAAAGCGCCTTGCCGCTGCAGTATAGCTGGAAAAAAGACGGCCAGTATCTCGGTGTTGGCGGCAGTGTTCTGGCGACGCCCGGCCTTCAGCCCGTCAATAACGGGCTGTATTCCTGTGAGATTACCAACGGCGTCAAAACCGTGGAAACCCGGGCCGCTCGGGTTGCCGTGAAACAATTGATGGCCTATTATCCTCTGGATGGCGACCTCAATGACCATGCTAACGAGCTGGACCCGTCGGCATCGGGTGATAAAGATGGTGTCTATATGGTCAACGACCCCAATACGCTGGATGCGGTAACGCCGAATATGACCGTGCAGTATATTCCCGGCAAGAGCGGGCTGGGGCAGGCCGTGCTGTTCAATGGCGTGGACCAGTTCGTGTCCCTGGGGACCTGGGACCCCTCACAGGTAACCAATCAATTGACGGTTGCGTTGTGGGCCCGCTGGAATGGCCATGTGGACAACCTCTGGCAGGGTCTGATCGGCAAACGCAATTCATGGAGCGGTACCAATATGCGGTGGCAGATTGAACTGGATCTGGGAACTGCGGATTTGCTCCGGAATCTGCGTGCCGCCGACCAGCCGGATTCATGGCAGGGACCTCGGATTCCAGAAAAAACCACGCTGGTTTCCCGGGGCGGGTATGTCGAGTTCAGTTCTGAAAACCCCAGCACCAGCTACAATGAACGTGCCTATCGTGCCTTTGACGGCGCCACCGGCAGCAAATGGCTGGCCTTCCAGAATACCGGGTGGCTGACCTATATCTTCCCGGAAGACCGGGCCTATGTGATCACCTCGTATCAAATCACCTCGGCCAATGATGCCCCGGAACGTGACCCGGACAACTGGACGCTGGAAGGGTCCAATGACGGCCTGACCTGGGCGGTCATTGATACCCAGGCCGGAAAAGCCACTTCCTGGACGGCGCGCAATCAGACCGTGACGTTCAATCTGCCGGCCAATGCGACCGCGTATAAGAGGATCAAGCTGAACGTCTCAAAGATTCGGACTCCTTCGGTCAATATCGTTCAGATTGCCGAAGTGGCGCTGTTTGCCAATACGGCGCTGACTGCGGATGAAACCTGGGTTCATATCGCATCGACCTTTGATGGAACGAATGCAACCCTGTTTATCAATGGTCGGGCGGTGATTACCAAGCCGTTCACGCTGGGTCCCAAGACAGACGCCCATCTGCTTTTCGGCGCCGATGAGCTTAATCCAACCGGCGGCTCGGCGGTCAGCAGCAAGCCCTGGGGCGGCAATTTCTTCAACGGGGCACTGGATGACATTCGCCTGTATAATTACGGCATGACCGCCAGTGAAGTCCTGGCCCTCTATAAACAGACCGTGCCGGGCGGCAGTGTGTGCCTGCCGGGGACACAGCCTGAGTATGATTTTGACCAGGATTGCACCGTGGATGTTGACGATCTGTTAATGTTCATGAAGGATTGGTTGGCCGACAATTCGGCTGGGCTGTAACAGGTTTTAAGATAAATCCTGAAACGGCCGAAACAACACAAAACAGGGGCCTGTGCTGTTCATCGGCACAGGCCCTTTCATGTTCTTCGGGGTGCGACATGTATCAGGTGCTGTCTTAAATTTTCAGGGACGCGTTTAGTCGCTGCCGGGTATCCAGCGCCGCACCCGGGTCGTTCTGCTCTTTCATCCAATGATCCAACTCGGCGGACAATCGCTTTTTAATGTCCGCATATTTTTCATCCGTCGCCAGATTATTCAGCTCATACGGATCCTGCTGACTGCCGTAAAGTTCTTCCGCAGGACGCTTCATATATCGCGTCACAAGCTTATTGGCCCGTTCATGCTGGCTGGCGGCCTCCATCCAGGTATTCCAGTAATGCGTATGTTTGGTGCCGTTGATTCCCATCACATATTTCTGGATGTGCAGATTGTCCGGCAGTAACGTGTCGATTTCGCTACAAATCCATGACAACAAGAATGACTAATAACTCCAGAAAGAGTTAGGCTGTACGATTGTAAGCGATTGTTATAAACAGAGTTATGAGGTATCCAAATATTGCAACCGTTTTTATAGCCGTCGCGGAATACTCGTACCCCTTAAGCGTAATAACACCGATGATGGATAATTTTAACCTTCTTCTTTTTGTAACTTCTTTTTGAATTGCAATTGAAAAGGAATCAAAAACCAAATATCCAACTTATATCGTGACGGAAAAAGTGATGCACATTCAGCCGTCCTCTCGAAATGAACCTGCCGACCAAACAAAAAAAGCCTCATAAGTTCATCACTTATAAGGCCTTATCATTACTGGGTGAGTTGGGATTCGAACCCAAGACCTACGCATTAAAAGTGCGTTGCTCTACCTGCTGAGCTACTCACCCAGGCGTATTTCGCCTGTCGGCAGCAAGATTCCTGCCGAAAAGACCACAAAACATACCATCCGGGTGTCGTTTTATCAACAAAAAAAGCTCAAAAATTATAGCTCCATGTGGGAAATAAGGCAGGATAGAATTTTACCTGGCTTGCTGGGCTTTTTCCCAGTTTTCTTCGGCTTCAGGTCTGCGGATATAAAGCGGAACCAGAGTATCCGGGGCGTCAAACTGTCCCTGTTTTGCTTGCGGTCGGGCTACATGCCAGACCGACACAGCGTTGGCCGGCCAGCAGGATTTGTCCAGAATCACAGTGTTTGGATGCTCGAAGTGCTTGTGATAATACACCAGCCCCTCGCCGAGCAGGGCTGTTTTGGGTTGGTCCTCACAATAGTCCGATAAAAAAGCTGCTGGTGTTATCAGTAAATCCTCGGTCATGCGATGGAGGCCGGTGTCATTTTTATTGAAGACGGCGATGTAGAAATACCCCTTTTTTGCATCGAGAATAGTTGCAATCCGCCGGATATCGGAGTTTGTGTTATCCATATAATAATATAGTGCATTGTGTGCCAGTGCATCCAATGTGTTCACCGCAACAATCTTAGCGCCCATGGCAAAGGCCGCCATCTTGGCGAAGGTAACTGCGATGCGTATGCCGGTAAAGCTGCCGGGACCTTTGGGGAGATAGATATGCTGAACATCCTTAGCGGACAATCCATGTCTTGATAAAAGACTTTGAATGGCAGGCAAAAGTTCCGAACTATGCTTTTGGAAGCCCGACAATGTGGCGTGGTCGAGGATAGCATCCTCACAGGCAATTGCCGCAGAGCCTGTCCTGCCGCTGGTTTCAATAGCGATGCTGACGTTTGGCCGGAAGGAGGGATCAGGCGAATCAGTATTGATAGCTCGATTTGTCAATTTTTTATAGTCCTATAAGCATAAATTAACAGCGAGGCGGAATATACAAATGAACCGCAGAAAAAACAAGCGAATTATCAAGGGTAAACCCGGATTTTTTCACTTGCAATAATCTCATCATGGTTATACACTTACGAATCGACTGTTATATGGGACATAGCGTCTCCATAATTTCGGTCGGCAGGATTTGTCAGGAATAATTGAACTAATAATTCAGATTTTCTGGAGGTTTTTCTGGTGAGTACGCAATCATTTATTTGGGTACGTCGAGCCGGTACACTCGCACTTCTATTTGCCGTATTGGCGTTTGTCTGGACTACAGGCACCATTCGGGCGGCGGATACCCCGGCCTCTGAGCAGGAAGCCAAGCAGCAAAAGGCCGACAGCTCACTGAAAGTCGTGGAAGAATGGATTAAGCGGGGCATGTACACCAAGGCACAAGGCGATCTGGCAGAGGTGGAACAGGTCTACGGCTCCTTTTTGACCGATACCCAGAAGCAGAAAGCCAAATCACTTGCCGGGCAGATTCAAACCGCTTTGGCCGAACGCGAAAAGATTGTCACCCTCAGAAAGCAAATTGACCAGTTTATTGCGGGTGGGAATTATGCCGAGGCCAAGAAACTTCTGCTGCAGATTCAGGCCAGTCCCTATGTCAATGAAATGGAAAAAAGTGTGATTACCGCCGACCTGGACAAGGTCAATGCGTCTTTAAGTCAGCAGGCTCAGCCGGCCGAACCTGCCCAGAAGCCGGCAGCCGAACCAGTTGAGGTTACGGAAGTCCCTGCTGTTGTGGAAGTGGTCGAAGTCAAAGCCGAACAGCCTGCTGTGGAGGTCGTAGAGGTCAAGGTCGAGGAAGCGACCCCGGTTCAGGCCGAGGCGGTGGAGGTTACGGTTGAACAGCCGGCTGCGGTTCAACCTGAAGTGGTTGCAGTACCCGTTGCGACCGAAGTGACGAAAGTAACTGCGGCTCAGCCGGCCCAGCCCGTAACGCCCGCCCAGCAGAATTCCTACCTGCGGGAAGTGATTCGCAAGCAGGAAGTCCAGCGGAGCTATACGCGGGCTATGGTTGCCGATGCCCTGAACAAGGCGGACCAGGCAAAAGCCAAACAGGACTTCACCGCCGCCAGAACCGCTTTGCGGAATGCATTCTCGACACTGGAAAACAACCGTCTGCTGCTGGGTGATGAATATGGCGACCTCAAGAAAAAGCTGACCGAAAAGGAAGAGATTGTTGCCTCGGAAGAAAAAACATTCAGCGAACAGCAGGCCAAAATCAAGCAGGAGCAGGCCGACCAGATAACGACAAAAATTCGTCAGGACCTCGATGTTCAGCGTGCCAAGGCCGTCGGTGATTATATGGAACGGGCCCTTGCTTTTGAGGCGGAGGAACGCTACGAGGAAGCCCTGGGTCAGCTGGAGCAGCTTCTGGCGATAGACCCCCATAATCGGGAGGCCCTGATTAAGCGAAAGACGCTGGAAAATACCATCCGCTGGGTCGAACAGCTTCGCATTAAGCATGAAGCTGAAAAAGAAGAGATGCAGTTGATTCTGGAAACCAGCGGAAAATCCACGCCTTTCTCCAAAGAAATCAATTACCCCCGCAACTGGAAAGAAATCTCCAAACGCCGCGAACAAATGCTTCAGGAACAGATGAGTCCGGCCGACGTAGCCGTCAATAAACTGCTGGATCAGCCGGTGAACCTGTCGGCCCTGACGCCAGAAACCACCTTCGAAGAAGCAATTAATATTCTGCGGGATTCGGTCCAGCCTCAGTTGTCGATTGCCGTGATGTGGAAAGATATCACGGAGAACGCTTTTATTGATAAAGATACCCCAATCACATTAAGCGGTGAAGGCCTGGTGTCGGTTCCGCTGCGGGTCGGGCTGGAGCGTGTTCTTCAGGCGGTCAGTGCCGGCGGCATGGCCGAACTGGGTTATGTGGTTCAGTATGGTATCGTGACGATTGCCACAGTGGATTATCTGCCCAAGCCCTTTACCAACGTCGTGTATGATGTTGCGGAATTACTGAGTCCGCCGGCGGATTTTGATGAATACAACGGCGGTATTCAGGGTGTTGGTCAAAGCAACAACATCATGGGGCAAAACCAGGGCAACCAGAGTGGACAGCAGGGCGGCCAGGGCGGTTCCAGCGGCGGACAGAACCGCGGCAACCGTCGCAGCAGCGGCAGCAGCAGCCAGTATCTGGGAAGCTGGCGTTCCCGTGAAATGGGCGATCAGTTGATTGATACCATTTTGCAGACCATCGATCCGGATAGCTGGTATGACAACGGCGGTGATGCTCGTATTGAGCAGTTCATGGGTACCAAGCTGATTGTCTGGCAGACTCCGGAAAATCACGAAAAGATTCGTAAATTCCTCGATGAAATGCGAAAACAGCTTGGACAGCAGGTTGCCATTGAAGCGCGTTTCCTGCTGGTCGATGAGCATTTCCTCGAAGATATCGGCCTGGATGTCCAGATTAACCGGTTGAAAGTCGGCGGCAAGTGGAATAGCGATGCCGGCGAAGGAGTTCTGATGTTCACTCAGAATTCGTATAACGCGGCGGCGTCTCAGCCGACTGCTGTCGGCGGCACCCTGGGCGGAGCAACCCCTTCGCTGACTTCCGGATTTGCCTATGTCCTGGATGATTTACAGGTGGATTTCCTGCTGCGTGCCACGCAGATGCACAGTAATTCCCGCCAGTTAACCGCTCCCAAGGCCATGGTGCTCAGCGGCGAATCCGCCACCCTGCAGGTCACCACGGTACGCCGGCTTCGCACGGATGCAACGCTGGGTACGGAAACGATTACGCCTGCTGAAGGCCAGCCGATTACGAATGCGTATATTGAAAACACGTATGAAGACTTCGATTCCGGTGTGCGTCTGTCGATTACCCCGACGATCACATCCGATATGAAATATGTGATTTTGCGTATCACGACGTATACGCTGGACTTGACGGATAATAAGATTGAACAGACGCTGGGCTTTAATCCCACCTCCGGCGAGGAAGTCAAGGTTGAGATTTCGTATCCGACCGAACAGGTCTCTTCCGTTCAGACTCGTGTCTCGATTCCGGATCGCGGCACAGTCTTCCTGGGCGGTCTGACATTAACCGCGCAGGCTGAACGGGAAGCCGGGGTTCCGATCCTGAGCAAGATTCCGATTATCTCCCGCTTCTTCTCAAACCGCAGCGAAGTCCAGGATAAACGTATCCTGCTGATTCTGGTCAAGCCGACCATCGTGCTCCAGAACGAAGCGGAAGAAGATGCCGTCGCCGCAATGGGCAGATAATCCAAAGCCGTATATTGTTAAAGCAATCAAAAAGGGACGCCGTTATAAGCGTCCCTTTTTTGTTCGCACAGATGGATTTGCACAAGAAGCAATCTCAGGCAAATCTTGCCTTGAGCTGTTCATATCCCATCCAGGCAATCAGATTGTCCAGTATGACCATAGCGGTATAATTTTCTGCGACCGGCCAGATGCGGCCGACAATGGTTGGGTCCCGTCGTGTGATGGCCGCCAGTTGGGTGTTTTCCAGCGTATATTTGTCGATGGTGCGCTGGGCCTTGTCGATGGTGGGAGTTGGTTTGACGGCCAGTCGAACGACAATATCCTGCCCGCTGGAAAGGCCCCCGGTGATGCCGCCGGCATGGTTGGTCAAAAAGTGCACCTGACCCCGGTCTGCCTGCATGGCATCGTTGGACTGGATTCCGGTCATGTCCTTGACGGCAAAGCCCGCTCCGACCTCTACGCCCTTGACGGCGCCGATGCCCAGCATCTGGCCGAGCTGGGCGTCCAGCTTGTCGAATACCGGTTCTCCCAGACCGACCGGAACGCCTGTGACCACCACTTCGACAACGCCGCCGGAAGAGTCGCCGCTGCGGGTGATTTTATTGCATGCCTGCAGCATCGCCTCGGCGACGTCCAGGTCGGGACTGAGGATCACTTGATGAACGCCGTATGCGGCGCGGACTTCCTCGGCGGAAATCAACGGGGCCTTGGCCCGGATATCGTCTATCGCCTGCTCAATCTGGGCAAAGACCTTCATCTTTTCCAGAAACCGCATCTCCATCGTCACCAGGCCTTTGACATAAATCTCCTGATAGAACGGATCCAGGTCGCGGCGCATCTGCTTGTAGCGTTCGGTGTAATCAAAAATGGTCTTGTGGTCCATATCCGGGCATCGGACGCCTGCGGCTTCACGGATATACGAAAACACATGGATGCCGAACTGCTTGAGTATCTTCTTGGCGACATAGCCTGCGGCGACAATCGTGGAGGTGTACCGTCCGCTGAAGATGCCTGCACCAATGGCATCGTCGCAGGGGCCGTATTTGCAGAAGGATGCCCATGACGCATGGCCGGGCCGCGGCGTGCGGTTGGTATCCTGGTATTGTTTGATGTGAATAAAATGCCGATCCAGATTGGGAATTAAAATCGTAATCGGAGTCCCATTGGTCAGGTTTTTATTGCCTGCGTTTTCAATGGTATCGGCCGCATTCAGCCCGGTATAAATCACCGGCAAGTCCGGCTCTTTGCGCGGACTGGATAATTCATCCGCCCCGGGTTTCCGCAGCAGCAAATCCCCGTACAATTCCTGTTCGGTCAGGCTCATCGCCGGGGGGGCGCCCTGAACCACGGCGGTCAGGCCTTCCTGATACGAGCCTCCCGACACCGAAACCTGAAAAAATCGTCCTGTATGACAACCAATCATTGCTGACCTCCTGTGAATAAGGTTTCTATATAAAGAATCATCTTATACCAGAAATTGCGTTGCTTGTGAAGACCTGTTTGTCTTACATCCTGGAAATTTGTTCAAACAGGGCTTTGGCGGCTTCCTCCGGGCCGGCGGTTTCGAAGCCGTCGATACCCAGCCGGGTTCGCATCTGGCCGACAAACAAGCCCTTTGCAAAAGCAGTCTGGAACAGGTCGTTGGCCAGTTTGTCGTGAAGCTCTTTATACTGGGGGGCGCCGAAAATATTGGCGTAATAATTATGAACCAGACCTGACGAGGTGGTTGTGCCCTTGCTCATGCTGGCACCATCCCGGAATATCTGGATGGCTTTTTGCGGAGAATCAAATCGTTCCAGAACCGGATGATCCTGGTCAACTTGCTCGTAATTGTTGGCGTATAAGACATAGTCCACCGCGTATCCGTGCAGTACCTCATCGAGGTTGGTGACCGGCAGGACCACGCGGGCATTGATTTTCTGGGGACTCATAATGATGGCCCGGTCAATTTGCTCAAAGGCATACCCGGCCTGAAGGTCATCCAGACGCACGAATGCACCGATTTCCGTGCCGTAGCCGCGGATAATGCCGTCGGCGGTGATTTCAAAGGAGCCCATATCATCGGCGATAATGCGCAGTTCGCGGATAAAGTCTTTCCCGATATGTCGAAATGCCTCCAGCGATTCGGATTTGCCGGTTGCGGTATCGCCAATCAGAACGATATTGGCCGATTTGCCGTTTTTCAGGGTGATACGCACCATGGCGCCATGGTATGGCATCCGGCCTCTCTTCATCATCGCGATATTGTGAAGCGTCAGCACCATCTTTTTGAGATAACCGAAGTAGCCGTACTGAGGTTCGCAGGGAACCGCGGCCACCAGAAGATGATGCTGGTGGTCCTCGTGGAAGACCGTCGGCATCGTACCATACTGTTTCATAAATTCCGGATCGGTGCCGAATAAGTAAACCGCATCAGGGCCTTTGGCGATTTGCTCATCGGTCGCCAGTTCAAACAGGTTCGACAGCGCGCATCCCAGATCAATCATGCGCTGGTGGAAATAGACAAAAATGACCATCGGCCCGACCTGGGCGGGGTAGCAAATCCACTTGGCCGCATCCAGACTTAATCCGTCAATCGGATTTTTCTCCACTTTCTTGAATTCGCCGGTCCGTTTATTCATCGGGGGGTCGATAATCATCGGCGGTGCGATCCAGACCTGGCGGATGAAAGGAATCTGTTTCAACAGCGATGCATATTTGTCGGGCAGGGTGGTCGAACGCGGCACCGCAATCAGGCCAATGTCGCAGCCGGCTGAAACCTGGCGATAGATGCGGGGGTGATCACCGGTGATGTTTTCACAGATGTCACGATAGGTGCCGCGAACAATATGCGTCAGGGTTTCAACTGTGACATTAAACGACCGATAGGGACGACGTTCAAAACTGCTCTTGCCGGGTTCGGAATGCAGCACCATAAATCGGTCAAATGACCGCCAGAAGTCGTACAGTCCTTCGACAAAATCATGAAGTCGAAGGCGATTGGTTCTATCCAGTAAGGGTTTCAGTTCGGTTTGGTTTTCCGCCAGGTCCGCCAGCGAAATATCAGCAAGCTGAATCAGCAGGGCGATGATCCTGGTTGAGCAATCGCTGCCGAACAAGTCCGAGAAGAGGGTCCATGCCGGGGAGTCCTGCTTTTGGAGTGTTTTGCAGTATAAATGGACGACTTTGGCGAAGACCTCGCTGTGGAGTAATTCGCCGGCGGTGGTACAAATGGAACCGGGGGTATGAAGGATTATTTGTCGGCCTTCTATTTCAAATCGTTTTTGAGTCATGACTGGATTCCTTAACCTTTCTTCTATTCAGTACGCGCAGTGATTGTGTACGGATAAACTCCATAAATAGTTCATTATTTTACTTAGACAGGGTAATCTTAGCGCCGATGCTGTTCATCAGCGGTACAAAATCGGGGAATGTAACGCCGGCGGCTTCGGCTGTATCGATGGTCAATGTGCCGTTTTCAAGACACATCCCGGCGATGGTACAGGCCATAACGATGCGATGGTCATCATAGCCGTGGAGGGGGGCGGGGTGCAGCTTTTTGCCGCCGCGAATCACCATGCCATCGGGCAATTCTTCGACGTCAGCACCCAGTTTTGTTAATTCTCTGGCCATACAGGCGATACGATCCGTCTCCTTTTTACGGGCCTGGGGAACATTGAGCAATCGCGTTGTTCCGGACGCAAACGCCGCTGTGACCGCCATGGCCGGCAGCGCATCCGGTGTCCGGTTCATATCAATATCAATCCCTTTCAGAGCCGATTGACGGATAAGGACGCCCTCGGGGCTGACGGTAATATCCGCCCCCATTTGCTGCAAATAATCCACCACTGCCTTGTCGGGCTGACTATCGGAGAAGTCCAGTCCGGTCAGCCTCAGCTCATCGGCCAGCAATGCCCCGGCACACAGAAAGAAGGTTGCACTGGAAAAATCGGCGGCGACCGGTGAGTCAAAAGAAGTATATTTTTGACGTCCAGAAATAGAGAAATGGGCCATTTCCTGACGTGAATAGCGAATACCTTGTTTATCGAGCCAATCGAGGGTCATTTTGGCGTAATCGGGTTCGTACAGCAGAGGGACTTCGATGTCGGTATCTCCATCAGCGAGCGGACATGCTAATAATAGGCTGCTGAGATATTGACTGGTCGGGCACTGAATACTGACCTTGCCGCCGGAAAGCCGCCCTTTAACGCGGACCGGGGCACAATCATTATTCTTGACAGGCAGGCAGCTTGCTCCAAGCTGAGTTAATGCCCTGCAAAGAGGACCAACTGGTCGGTTTTGTATCTGGTAGTCGCCTGTGAAAATCACTTCTTGAACTGGAGCAGCAAGGCTTGCAGAGCCGAGGGCAATCGCAAGGGTGGTCCCCGAATTTCCGACATCAATACTCTCGTTCTGGCAGTGAATTTCGCCGGAGATGCCTTTAACGAGCCACTGAAGCGGATTGGTTGTGTCGATAACTGCTCCCAAGGCACGATAGGTGCTGACACAAGACAGGGTATCGTGAGAATAAAGCGGATTGCGTATTATGCTCTGTCCCTGGGCCAAAGCGGCAATCGCCACGGCCCGAATGGTGTGGGATTTAGAGGCAGGTATCGCTGCCTGGCCGGAAAGTCTGGATTTTAGAGCACTTATATACACAACTGTTCTCTGTTCTATTGCTATCTGCACACCTTGATTATTCCAAGGCTCATAATAAGGGAATATCTCGGCCGAATCCTGTGGCAAGACAAATAAAATCGTGAAGGGTATATCAAATTTTGCAAAAAAGTGAAGAAAATTCCAAAAATTTTCAAAAAAATCAGATTTTATTTGAAATCGGATTGCCAAATCAGTTACTAATAGTGGGAACTGAATTGTTATTGGTCTTTTGGGGGTACAGCAATGATGTAAATAGAACGATACAAAAACGTCCCATAATATCGATTTTTTATAGGCTGTTGGGAGTCGTAACTCTATATTCTTCTTGACTTTTCGGATAGTTTGTGCTAATTTCCGCTTAATCTCAATGGGGACTTTTTCCGATTCTAAGAGACAATCGATAATCCCTGACAGCGCCTGTGAAGGCAGGGACGTCTTGTGTTTTTTGGAATGTGATCGGAAAGGCGAATATGAGAATCAGGACTTATTTCCGTATGGAGGGTGTCATGAATCGTATGAGTGTGTGGTGCGTATTGCTGGCTGGCCTGATGATGGTATCCAGCGCGACGGCTGTCAATTATGGGTCGTCCAAGTTTACTGATGCTGCAAAAATTCAGAGCGGCTTTGCCTCGGGACAAAGTCAGGTCCGTGTGATCGTCGGCTTGTTTGAGCCGGAGGCGGTCCGCAGCACGACCGACTGGAATTCCAAGACATCGCTTGCCACGCTGCAGTCGGCAATCAAAGCAAAGCAGAATGCGGTCTTGTCCACGCTGACGACCAGCGAATTTACCCTGCGGTATAAATATGACAATATCGCTGCGTTTTCCGGGTCTATCACCGAGGCCGGGCTGGACAAGCTGATTGCCAACAACAATGTGCGCTATATTCAGCCGGTGGTGAATGTCGAATTTCAGATGAAGCAGGGGCTTGCCCTGATTAAGGGCATGACCTATCGCTCCAAGTATACGGGCAAAGGGGTCGCCATAGCGATTGTGGACAGCGGCACGGACTACACACATCCTGCATTGGGTAATGGAGGATTCCCCAATAGTAAAGTTATTGGGGGCTATGACTTTGGTGGCATGGACAATGATCCGGCCCCTGTGTTGCCGGGATCTGCGCAGGCTCATGGTACCTGTGTTGCTGGTGTGGCGGCAGGCAGTTATATCGAGGCCGGGGATTATATTGGCGGCGTTGCTCCGGATGCCAAGATTTATGCCCTGAAAATGTCGGATGATATAACCGGCAATCCCACTAACGATGGCGGTGTAGCATCCTGGGATTGGTGTGTCTCGCACAAATATGACGATCCGGCCAATCCAATTCTGGTGATCAATAATAGCTGGGGATGGGGATATCCATTTGCTGACGAGGCCATGGCGGATGCTACGTTTCCTCTGGAGGCTCAGGCCGCCAAAAACTGCGTTCAGGCTGGCATGACAGTTGTTGCTGCCAGTGGCAATAATTCCTTCAAAAACGGTATCGGATCCCCTGCGGCTAACTCCAACACCATCGCTGTCGGTGCTGTATCTGACACCGCAGGAGTCGATGTCGGTATTAATGCCGCCGGTATGGTGATGCCTTATTCCAATACGGGTGTTCTGCTGGATGTCTATGCCCCGGCCGACTGCACGACATCGCCCGATATGGTTGGCATAAACGGTTACGATGCAGGCAACTGGATGAGCTGCTTTAACGGTACATCCTGTGCAACACCCTATATATCCGGCGTGATTGCCGTGCTGCAGCAGGCCAGTTATGAAAGAACAGGGAACTATCTGACACAAAGCGAAATCCTTCAGCTTTTCAAATTAACCGGCGTTCCGACCACGGATAAAGAAGCACCTGATATTATTCGCCCCCTGGTCAATGTCGAGGCGGCGATTGAGAAAATCAGCGGCGGCGATATGGCCGCTCCGACGCCTAACCCGGCCCAGTGGGATATCGCCCCTGCCGCGACCGGCACGTCGCATATTGTGATGCGGGCGGCCGAAGCCACGGATAAGTCCGGCGTTGAATACTTCTTTGATTGTATTGAAAATAATGCCTTTGACAGTACGGCCTGGCAGGACAGCCCCCTGTATCAGTGCACCAATGTGCCCCAGGGTGCGACCCTGAGTTTCCGATGCAAGGTCCGCGACAAATCCATCAACAGGAATGAAACCGAATGGTCCGTATCCAGTTCCACAACGACCTCGGTAGGTGCCGATACGCTTCCTCCGGCGCCCAGTCCGGCACGGTGGAAGGCAAGACCCCGCAAAATCAGTTCGACCTCCATTGCGATGGAAGCGGCGACTCATTACGACCAAAGCGGTGTCGAATATAAATTTGTGTGCACCAGCACAACGGACCCGCGATATACGGCTGATCCGTCGGTGTTAAGCAGCGGCTGGCAGACGGCGGCTGCATTTGTGAAAGCCGGTCTGAGCAGTGCGGCGCCCGGCTATTATTATCACTATGTTGTTCAGGTTCGCGACAAGTCCGCGGCCCAGAATACCACCTTGCCGTCGGAAGAGAGCAAGGTCTTGCTGGCGCCTCCGGCCCGTACGCTGGAAGTCCCCTTCCCCTATGCAACCATTGGTGAAGCGGTTGCTGCTGCCAACAACGGCGATACGGTTGTCATTCATCCCGGTACTTACCGATTCGACAACAATCGCAATCTGTCGCCCGTCACAGCAGGCGGCAATGCCAAGAACATTACCATTCGCAGCAGAAACCCCGAAGACCCGGCTGTGGTGGCGGCAACCGTGATTGATTGCCAGGGCTCCGATGGCAGCGGCAGCGACCATGCTCCCAGACGGGCGTTTTCGTTTATCGAGGGCCATGATAACACCATGGTGATTGACGGTTTAACCATTATTAACGCCATGGCGGTGAATAATCCGTCAGGGGCACCCTCTTTGCCGGGAGTAAACGGTGCTGATGCTCTGGGCGGTGCGATTTTATGTACCGGCGGAGCCAGCCCGACGATCAATCACTGTGTGTTCAGAAACTGTGCTGCCATCGGTCAAAATGCCAGCAATGGTGGTAATGGGAGAACCCCTCCCGGGGCTCAGGGACAGCATGGCACAGATGGCGGGGACGGCGGACATGGCGGTGAGGGACGCGGCGGCGCGATATACTATGATCAGAACAGTTCGCCGGTCATTCTGAATACCTTATTTGAGAATTGCCGGGCCTGGGGCGGCAACGGCGGGGCCGGCGGCAACGGCGGCAATGGTTCCAGTGCTACGGATATCGAAGCAGGCGGCTATGGCGGCAACGGCGGCAGCGGCGGTGATGCCGGATTCGGCGGAAATGCTTACGGCGGAGCCATTTTCACCAACGGCAATAATACGATTACATTGAAAAATGTCACAGTCAATCTGTGCTCGGTGCGAGTCGGTGTCGGCAGCTATGGCGGCAACGGCGGCAACGGCGGCGAGGGTAAAGAAGGTGAAGGCGTCCTTGGTAACGGGGGGGCTGGCGGCTGGGGCGGCGACGGCAGTTCTGACGGCTTCTATGCTTATGGTGCCGCGATCTATTACGGCCCCAATTCAACGATTACCGTGGAAGACTGTGATTTTATCGGCAATACAGCTCTGAGGTCTGAAATTCGGACGTCTCAGGATTATCGCGGCGGCAACGGCGGCGATGGCGGCGGAGCAGATGGTCAGGGTGCCCGCGGCGGCAACGGCGGGCTTGGCGGCTTTGGCGGCAATAGCGGCGATGGCATGATCATTGGTGATGGCGGCGATGGCGGCGACGGTGCCGATGGCGGTATTGGCGGCAGCGGCGGCAGCGGTGCAACCGGAGGTGATGGCGGCGTTCCGCAGGGCAGTCAGGGATCGTCCGCAGGTGCATTCCGTTCCACGAAAACACTCGGCGGTGCCTGCTTCTATCAGTATGGCTGCAACATCACGGTCACCAACACGGTGATTCAGGACAATCAGTCCTTCTGGGATTATGCCGGCGGCGACTTTTTAGCCAGTGCAGAATTCGTGATTAGCGATATCGTTGAAGAACCGAATGCGATTAAACACCTTATCGACTACCAGATGGTTTCTGTGACCCAAAAAGAAACTCCTTGTGTCGCAGTGTATGAGAATTGCCAGTTTATTAAAAATATCTCGGGTATGGACGGCGGCGGCCTATACAGTATGCCCAACTGTCAGATTACCCTGAAGGGGTGTTCTTTCATCCAGAATACCGCCGGCGTGGATCGTAACCCGGGCAATAATTTTGATGGTGTGGGTGACGGTGCCGGTGTCTTCTGGCAGGGGGCACAGTCTCTGACATTCCCTTCAGACACCCTGTTCCGCGGATGGTACTTTATCGTCAATAATCAAGGTAATCCCCTGGGAACGACAGGGTATTACAATATTGACGGTGTATTCAATCTGACGGCCCATACCACAATCAAAGATGAAATCTGGGGCTATCTGAAAGATACCCGTTATCAGCTTAAAAAGGCAGCGATTCAGATTTGGCAGCCCGAACCTCTCGATCCGCCGACTGAAATTCGGTTTTATGACTGGTACATGATTGGATTTGCGTGGGATGCTGTTCAGGGCGCCAACTCCACCATCGGCTATCTGGATGCCGAAGGCGTTGATTTTCAGGGCAATATCGCCACTACCAACGGCACCTATCATGTCAGCGGCGGCGGCGGTGTGCGTGCTTATAATCAGGTTCCTTCGGACAAGACCTGGGTTCATTTCAGGAAAGTCAATTTCTCCCGCAATACGGGTGCCTATGGCGCCGGTGCCGCGATTGGACACGTGATTTTTACCCATGAAGACAGCCTGGTCTTTGAAAACACGGGTCAAAACGGCGGCGGTTTCTATTTTTATGACAGCGATGTCCTGCTGCAGAATGTGAACATCTTTAATAATGTCACCACCGATGTCAGCCAGGTCGGTGTCAGCGGCGACGGCGCGGGCATCTATGCCCTCGGCAGTTCGTTCCTGATTCGTTCCTGCAAACTGACCGGCAATACCGCCGATGGGGCTGGCGGCGGGTTGTTTATCGAAGGCTACGGTCTGTATCCCGATGATGATATGGACCAGATGGTGCGCAACTGTCTGTTTAACGGAAACACATCCAAGTTCGGCGGCGGCGGCATTTCCGCCAATTCGGCCTTTGTCAACGTGTACAATTGCACGATTGCCGAAAACAGCAGTACTGGGCTGTACAGCTATGGCGGCGGCATCGGATGCTTTGATGCGGTAGTCTGGCTGACCAATACCATCGTCTGGGATAACAGCGCGTTCTACGGTAACCAGATTGCCCTTGGTGATCCTGCGCAGATCGCCAATCCTTATGCCACGCTGATTTCGTCTTATTCCAATATCATGGGCGGGTTTGCCGCGGTCTATGAGGCCCCCGGCGATCCCATGTGGCTGGATTTCGGCGGCAATCTCGGAGACGATATTAAAGCCCATGATCCGCTGTTTGTCCGTGTGACGGATGACAATTCACCGATTCATGTCACCTATTATCTCAGCCAGATCGAGGCCGGCCAGCGGGTTGTCAGTCCCTGTGTCAACAAGGGCGACCCGGCCAGCCTGAGTCTGCTGGACCCCGATACCTTTGGTTATTTTGGTACCACACGCAGCGACCATGTGCCCGATACAGGTCTTATGGATATGGGGTATCATCAGAACGCGGCCCTGGCGGTACGGGATTACCTGCTGACCGCATCGGTTTATATTGCGGATAAGCATCCCTACGGCAGCCTCAAGGCCGAATGGAATCCCGGCGGATCGATGACCGTGTCAACATCCGGGGATATGGCCATGATTAAACAGGGTACCGTCGTTCTCCTGACGGCAACCCCGCAGGACAAATACCGGGTCAAACGCTGGGTTGGAACCGACAACGACACTCTGACCGACAACACCAATACCGTTACGATGAGCGGGAATCGGACCATTCAGGTTGAATTTGAACTGGATATCCCGCGCAATCGCCTGGTCCCCACCGATTACCCGACACTGAATGCGGCTCTGGCTGCGGCCCGCAACAAGGATACCATTATTCTGGCTCCGCGACCCAATCTGCCTTATACGATTGTCACCGCGACCGGTGAGGGGCTGGATTTGATGGGCAAGAGCATTACCATTACCTCAGAAGATCCCAACGACCCGGCGATGGTTGCCAACACGATTATTGACTGCAAGGGTTCACGTTATGTCCCGCAGCGTGCATTCAGAATCGGCCGCGGTGAAGGCCGCAATACCATCATCCAGGGCATTACCATCCGGAATGCCTTCTGGGTTGGTGCGCTGGGTGAAAATGCGGTACTTCCAAATCCTCCCATGCCGAATGATCCCACAATCACTCCTCCTCCGCCGAATCGCGCAAACAGTGGTGAAGACGCCATTGGCGATGGCTATGGCGGTGCCATTCTGATTGAAAACGGCAGTTCGCCGATTATCCGCAACTGCGTATTCTATAATTGCCAGGTTGTCGCAGCCTGGGGCGGCGACGGCGCCAATGGCCGTATTGCCACCGAAGGCAGCAATGAAGACGGCCAGAGCGGCGGCCATGCCGGCCTCGGGCAGGGCAATGGCTATGGCGGTGCGATTGCGATTCTTGACCAGAGTTCGCCTCTGATTCAGAATTGCATCTTCACCGAAAACCGGGCCCTGGGCGGCTGCGGCGGCAACGGCGGCAACGGCAGTAATGCCGACGGCAGCGGCCGTGAAAGCTGGGGCGGCGACGGCGGCTACGGTATCGGTGACGGTGTCGGCGGCGCCATCTATGCCGAAGAAAAATGCGGTGCCGTGATTACCGGATGCACCTTTACAAACAACTATGCCCGCCAGGGCTTCCCGGGCACAGGCGGCACCAAGGGGTCCGGCGCACAGTATCCCGATCCGTATAACCCCTCTACGCCCGGCACAGACGGTTTTACAGTGTCCTTCGGAATGATTCGCGGCGGTGCGATTACCCTGGGCAAGGGGGCGACATCCAATATCATCGATTGCGTTTTCGATGGCAACAAGGCCTTTGAAGCGGATTATCTCAATACAGTCTATGTCGTTGGTGACCAGCAGGTTACCCAGACATCCGAAGAATACCAGTTCCTGACCCGCGGCGGTGCAATCACCATTGATCCCAACAGCACCATTCGAAACTTCAGCAATCTGGTCTTTAAGAACAATGGCGGCTGCGCGGTGGATATCGGTCAGGGCACGACCATTTATGTCAAAGACAGCGTATTTGAAAATAACTATGACTGGGAAAAGACATTCCTGGATTTCTATCTGCAGCCGGAACGTGTTCTGCAGCTTTATGAACAGTATTATCCGGAAGCCCTGACCATCAGCGCCGGCGCCGTGTTTGTCGACGAGAAATGTCCCAATGTCGTCTTTGAAAACTGCAGCTTTACCAAAAATTTCTCGAAGACCTACGGCGGTGCCATCAATGCCAAATCGGATATTACGGCGATCAATTGCAGCTTTGGCGCCAACGAAGCCGAGGCCAACGGCGGTGCGATCGATATGTATTATTACATTCCCGACCCGAACACCCGCACGCTGGAAATGACCCTGACGATGTGTACCTTTGCCGACAACAAGGCCGGCAACTGGGGTGGTGCAGTCCATACCCAGAATTTTGAAGGAACCTTCAACCAGTGCTACTTCATCAATAACACGGCCTGGAGCGGCGGCGCGATGCATCTGTCCGAAGGGATCGCCCGGATCGGCAATTCCTTGTTCAGCGGCAATACCGCAACCGGCCTGTCGTATTATCATCGGGCCGTCACCGGCGAAGGCTTTGGCGGCGCCCTGGCCTGCCTGAATACCAGCGCCACGATTGTCGATTCGGTTTTTGTTGAAAACCGTGCCGAAAGCGGCCAGGGCCAGGGTGGTGCGATTGCCCTGGTCAGCGGTAACGCGATTATCAGGCATCAACTCGATAACTGTCTGCTGGCCGGTAACTATGCCAAACTGACCGGCGGTGCGGTGGCCATGACCAACGGCGTCAGTCCGTCGTTCAATAACTGCACCTTCGTCGGCAATACCACCGACGGCAAGGGCGGCGGCCTGTTTGTCAGCAACAGCAGTGTGGCCGCTGTGTCTAACAGCATCTTCAGCGGCAACGGAAAATTTGCCGTCTATGAACAGCCGTCCACGGCTAATGCCTCGGTGAAGAACTGTCTGTTCTACAGCAATCCCAACGGGGATTACTTCGATGCTCAGACGGCCTCAGCCCTGACGGTTCCGCAGTTGAACGGGATTGCGGGCAATGCAGCCAATCTGGCGGCCAATCCGCTGTTTGTATCGGGTAAATTGGGGGATTATTACCTCAATCCGTCCAGCCCGGCCGTCAATGCCGGCAGTCAGACGGCGATTAGCCTCGGACTGCATACCTATACCACGGATACCCGTGAACCGGTGTTCCTCGACAGCGGAATTGTAGATATCGGGTATCACTATTACAATGTGGATGATGCCAATATCATGCCTCGCTTTACCCTGACGGCGTATGTTCAGGATAACCGGGGTGTGGTCACACCATCCAGCCAGACCTATTATATGGGTCAGAAAGTGACACTGACGGCTACGATTCAGCCCGATTATGTCGTCACCGGCTGGAGCGGCGGTACGGTCAATGATACATCCGATAAGGCCACCAACTATGTGATTATGACCTCCAACAAGACGATTACCGTGTTGGTTCGTCAGAAACAGACCTATCTGGTAGGCGGCTCCAGCCCCTTTACGGAAGTCCAGCAGGCGGTTGATGTGGCTAAAGATGGTGATACGATCGTGATTCTGCCGGGCCGGTATATCCCGGCGGTGGGCAACACCGGCGTAAGCGGTTCGGACTACTATGCATCTCTGGTTACCATCAGCCTTGACGGCAAAAAGATCAAGATTACCGGCTCCAATCCGGCGGATCAGGAAATCGTACGAGCCACGGCGTTTGAGCATTATGAATTCTCTCTGATTAATGCACCCGCCGAAGCCGTCATCGAAGGCATTACACTTCGATATGGTCAGATGTACATCATTGGCGGCAGCCCGACGATTCGCAACGTCATTTTTGATCGATGCCGCTGGACCGGCAATACGTCGGGAAAAACCCTTAGTTGCAGCGGTGTAATGGATGGCGCCAATGGCGGAAATGTGCTGGGCGGTGCGGTGGCGGTGCTTGAAAGCTCTCCGAAATTCGTCTATTGCAGCTTTGAAAACAATATGGCTCAGGGCGGCAATGGCCAGGACGGTGCGGGTGGGTGTCAAGCTCATCCCACCGGCGGCGACGGCGGATGGCCGGGCCGCGGGTATGGCGGTGCCGTCTATGCCGGCTTCAGCAGCAATGTCACCTTTGATCATTGTACCTTTACCGGCAATGAGGCCCTCGGCGGTACAGGGGGTAACGGCGGTGCTGGTGCAGTGATTGCCGGTGAGCAGTATCATGGCGGCCGCGGCGGCGGTCTGACATGGCCCGATTCCATCGAAAACAGCTATGACAGCTTTGGCTGGTGGGATGGCTGGGAAGAAGGCGATAACTACTACTTCTACTCAGACATGTTCGGTAGGTATGATTATTCCGTCTGGGCAAAGTGGTTTGGCTGGACCAAGTGGAAAAACTGGGAAGAGTTCCTTGCTTCTCCGGAGTATGCCAATGCCCAGTCTGGAGCACCCAATAAAGACAGTTATGAAGAGTATTGGAGATACAGCGGTTATGGCGGCGCAGTGTATTGTGCCTATGATACAAAAGCCAAATTCATCGGCTGCGTCTTTGAAAACAACAGAACCAACGGCAGTCTGACCGGTATTGGCGCTGTGGGCTTCCCGACGCCGTCTCGTCGGGTTGATCTGCCCACAGCCGGCGGTGCCGTGTTCGCATTGCAGGATTGTGCCCTCGAATTTGCCGATTGCAAGTTTAACAGCAACACGGCGGATCGTATCACCGTCGAACTGCCGATGACGTTTAATGTCAGCTTTGGCGGTGCAGTCGCCTACGAAAATGAGTGCGATGTGGTTTTCACCCGGTGCGACTTCAATAACAATGAAGCGGCCGTCGGCGGCGGTCTGTTTGCCTATAAGTCGCAGACCACCGTGGTGGACTGCAACTCCTTCGATAACTATGCCTATGCCGGTTCGGGCATCTGTGCCGAATACGACACCATCGAGATTACCAACACCCGGTTTGTGCGTAACGAAGCGGTGACTCCGCCGTCCAATATCGTCCCCGGTGAAAATGAAAATGACCCGCCGGTGATCTATCAAACACTGGCTGCGGCCGGTCAGGGCGGCGGTTTGTTCGTCGGCAACGCCGGCCTCAAGCTGAGCCATTCGGTCTTTACGACCAACCTGGCCGACATCTCCGGCGGCGGCCTTTATGTCACCGGTGAAGTTCCTGTCAACTCCCGCATCTTCAACTGTCTGTTTGACAACAACGTCGGACGGCGGGATGGCGGCGGGGCTTCGGTCAACTGGTTTGCAGTATCCAGCTTTGCCAACTGTACCTTTGCGGCCAACCAGTCTATCGGACGCGGCGGCGACTACAGCGGTCCCGGCTCTGGCGGCGGTCTGTATTGCGCCTATGGCAGCAATGTCAGCGTCATCGACAGTATCTTCTGGGGCAATAACGCCTCTGAGGGATCGCAGATTACGGTGGGTACCGGATATATTGCTGATCCCAGACCGGCGACCTTGAGCATCTCCTACAGTGACGTTCAGGGCGGAAACACCATCTCTTCGGTCCGTGTAGGCTCTGGTTCGACCCTCAACTGGGGTGTTGGCAACATCAACGCCGACCCCGGATTCCAGGTTCACCCCGGAGGATTGGGTAATTACTACCTCAACCAGAGCGGGCCATGCATCAGCACCGGTTCAGCTCCTTCGGGAACAATTGGTCTGGAAAACTATACCACCAATATCCTCGGCGGTCTGGATAAGGGGATCGTCGATATGGGCTATCACTATCCGCTCCAGCAGGGGACTTCCAGTTGTGTGATGACCGACCTGGTGATGAACGGACAGATCGGAGTGGATGATCTGGCGGTGCTGATTCTGCACTGGCTGTTTACCTGCAATGATCTTAACACATGGTGCAGCGGGTCAGACTTCAACTATGATACATTGGTTGACTTTGATGATATGGCGATTATGTCGCGATGCTGGCTCGAAGCGGATAACGAGGCTCCGACGGCACCGGCATGGGCTTTGATCGACCCGATCGTTGCACCATTCAACACATCCAATCGGTTGGTTCTGACAGGACAGCCCACCAAAGATAACTGGTTCCCGGAAAATCAGTTGCAGTACCGGTTCCTCTGTGTGAATCCGGTTGGCGGCCCCGACAGCGGATGGCTGGCAGATCCTGCCTATACGGTTTCCAGCGGTCTTATCTTTGGCAATCAATATGAGTTCCAGTACCAGGTTCGCGACCCGATGGGTAATACTTCGATTGCCGCGGTGACTCAGGTTGGAATCCCGGGTGCCCAGTACTTCCCGCAGCCGGATCCGTTGAACCCGGTGGTCAACCCGGTGATGCTGTGGACGACTCCGCCTGCACCTGTGGATCAAACCCGTATCATCATGACGGCGCTTCAAATTACCGAGTCCGCTGTCTTGGGATTGGAATATCAATATGCCAGATTCGTTGGGCCGACGGCTGTGGGCGGTTCTGTTATCTTCACTGTGCAGAACCACAACAACAGTGCCAATCTGCCGGCCAACACCTTGTATTCGACAACGCCGTGGATCTTTACCGATACCGGTTTGACCAACGGTCAGGCTTATACTTACCAAGTCCGCTGCCGATACAACAAGGGCCCATGGACGGCCTGGTCTGCTGCGGCCTCGGCAACCCCGCAGGTTGTGGATAATGAGCCTCCGCTGCCGAATCCGGCTGTCCTTACCAGTGCCACCAAGGTCAATGTCAACGGAATCTGGTACCATCTGATTGTGGCTCAGGCAGCTACAGATGCCAGCGATGTCGAGTATCTGTTCGAGTGTGTGGCTGGACCTTCTCTGGAAGGCAACAACGCTGTCTGGAGAAACGCCGACAATGTGGCGGGTTTCCCGAACAATCCGAATGGAACCGCTCAAACACCCAATGTCATCTGGGTCAGAGTCGATAGCCAGTTCGTCGGTTATCAGTACCGTGTCCGGTACCGCGACCGCTCCCCGCTGCAGAACATGGGTCAGTGGAGCACGCCGTTACAGGCACAGTAACACCCTTAAGTAAGTGGTTTCAAAGGCCGCGGTGGATTTCGCCGCGGCCTTTTTTGTTTCGTGTCATCTTTTCTGTTAACCCGCCCGCTTTCCTGTCCGAAGACAATCGTGTACAGGACTAAGATGTTAATGCGTCATGGGGTAACAGGTATGGCTCGATATGCCGATTTTGAAAAAATGTGCTGCGATATCGCAGCGATGAACAAAAAGGAAGTCAAAAGCAGGCTATTGCACTTTCCGGGCAGGCTCAAACTGGATTTCACCGAAGATTATCTGGATGGACTGACCGTCGAACGACTCCGGCACATTCTGCTGGCCGCCCTTATGGTCGATATGCGAAAACACGCCTGAATACATCGGGATTTTAATCTGGCGGGGGGGATGACACAACAAAAAAAGGCTGATACCTTTCGGTACCAGCCTTGCTAAAGCGTTCTAATAGAATTTGGGAATATATAACTTAATATTATCGTCCCGCTTTAGCTCTTTGAAACATATAGAGAGTAAATAGAAGAAAAAGAGCTATAATTCCAAACGTTATTATATACAATCCATCGGTCTGAATGCAACATTTTTCTTAAATATTTTTAAAATATTTCTTATTCAGAAAATAACAGATACACTATTGCTCATTTCTATCTCTCATTTTACCACAATAATCCAGCCGAAACAAGCCAGAAAAGACTTGTCGTTTGGATAAAAAATCTCTACAATACAGTCTATCTGAATGGTTCTGTAGTTTGGCCAATCCAGAATTAAGGAGTTTGAAGGACTTTTTTTAAAGGATTCGTATGCTGTCCCGACTGTATTCAGTGACTTTGGAAGGCATTGAGGGGATTCTCTGTGAAGTCGAAGTCGATATTTCGCTGAATGGCCTCGAAAAACCGATGATTGTCGGCCTGCCCGATGCCGCCGTCAAAGAAAGCATCGAACGTGTTCGCAGCGCCATCACCAATTCGGGCTTCCGATATCCGGAAACACTCGCCCTGATAAACCTTGCCCCCGCCGATGTCAAAAAAGCCGGCCCGGCCTTCGATCTGCCTATCGCGCTGGGCATCCTCGCCAGCGGGGACAAAATCACCAGTGATAAAATGGGCGATTACGTCATTGCCGGCGAACTGGCCCTCGATGGCCGTGTACGACCCGTCAACGGCGTTCTCAGCATGGCCATGGCCGCCGCACGACAAGGCTTCAAAGGCATCGTTGTCCCTATCGAAAACGCCTCAGAAGCCGCCGTGGTGCAGGATATCGAGGTCTTCGGCGTCGGTTCCCTCGCCCAGGCTGTCGCATTTCTGACCGACCAGCTCCCGATAGAACCCACTGTAATCGACATAGAAAGTCTATTTCGCCAGTCTTCGGCCTACGATATCGATTTTTCCGACGTCAAAGGTCAGGAATCCGTCAAACGTGCTCTGACTATTGCCGCCGCAGGGGGCCACAACGTCATGATGATCGGCCCGCCCGGCTCTGGCAAAACCATGCTTGCCCAGCGCATGGCGACCATTATGCCGGACTTGACCCTCGCCGAGTCACTGGAAACCACCCGCGTCTATTCCGCCGTGGGCCTGCTCGAAAAAGGCAAGGCGTTAATCGCCACGCGCCCCGTGCGAACCCCGCACCACACCGCCTCCGGCCCATCGCTGGTCGGCGGCGGCACCCATCCCCGACCCGGCGAACTGAGCCTGTCCCATCACGGCATCCTGTTTCTTGACGAATTTGCGGAATTTCCCCGAAACGTCCTCGAAATGATTCGCCAGCCGCTGGAAGAAGGGGCCGTTATGGTCAACCGGGCCAAAGGTACCATGCGATTCCCCGCCCGTTTTATCCTGATAGCCGCCATGAATCCCTGTCCGTGCGGCTATTTCGGCTCCGACCACAAACGCTGCCGCTGCACCACCGTACAGATCGAACGCTATATGGCCAAAATCTCCGGGCCTTTGCTCGACCGCATCGATATTCATTGCGAAGTCGCCCCGGTTTCTTTTCATTGTCTCCGCAGCGGCCCGGATGGCACCCCCTCCGAGCAGATTCGCCGGCAGGTCTCCGCCGCTCGTGCCATCCAGTCCGCCCGCTTCGGCAAAGATGGCCTGATGACCAATGCCACCATGGCCCACCGCGATATCCAGAAATACTGCAGGCTGGACGAGAACTGCCAGATGATGCTCAAGCAGGCGATGACGGAATTTGGCCTGTCCGCCCGTGCCCATGACAAAATCTGCAAAGTCGCCCGCACTATCGCAGACCTGGAGAAAAGCGATGCCATTCGTCCGGAACATCTGGGCGAGGCCATCGGCTACCGCAAATTGGACCGGAAACTCTAATTCTTGAACACTTGCTGCTTGAAGCATAATCTATTGTAAATGCTGGATTTGCATTTCAATAGGCCGCGTTTGCCCCATTGGGTCCACGGCATCGCACGTAAGAAAAATTTGGACAATCTTACCCAAAGATACTATACTTTGCCCGTTAATACGTGGTCGCAAAAGGAAAAGTATTGAGGATTCAGCCACATTAATGGGCGAACAATCAAAACAAACACGATGCTGTACGCATTCGCAATCGGCCTATGAACGGGCCTGTCGGGTCATCCCCGGCGGGGTCAATTCACCCGTGCGGGCATTCCGCGAAGTCCAGCTTTGTCCGGTCTTTATCCGATCGGCTCGCGGCAGCCGAATCTGGGATATCGACGGCAACGAATACATCGATTACGTCGGCTCCTGGGGCCCGATGATTCTGGGCCATGCCCACCCGGCCGTCGTTTCTGCCGTTCAGCAGGCTGCCGCGCTGGGCACCTCCTATGGTGCCCCCACCGAAGGCGAAATCGAACTGGCCCAGCGAATCTGCTCGGCCTATCCGTCCATCCAGAAAGTCCGCCTCGTCAGCAGCGGAACCGAAGCGGCCATGACCGCCGCCCGCCTGGCCCGGGCCTATACCGGCAAAGATATTCTCATTAAGATGATCGGCTGCTACCACGGCCACTGTGACAGTATGCTGGTCAAGGCCGGCTCCGGCGTTGCCGAATTATCCACCGCCTCCAGTGCCGGCGTCCCCGCGGATCTGGCCGCCAAGACCGTCACTGTTGCATACAATGACATCCACGCCCTGACGCTGGCGTTCAAAAAGCATCAGGGCCAGATTGCAGGCGTGCTCATTGAACCCGTCGCCGCCAACATGGGCGTCGTCCTCCCGCAGCCCGGCTACCTCCAGCAGATTCGCCAATTATGTACCGAGCATAACGCCGTGCTGGTCTTTGATGAAGTCATCACCGGATTTCGCGTCGCTTTCGGCGGCGCTCAGCAGCTTTACGGCATCCAGCCCGACCTGACCTGCCTGGGTAAAATCGTCGGCGGGGGATTGCCCTGTGCCGCCGTTGGAGGCAGACAGGACATGATGGATATGCTTGCTCCGCTCGGCCCGGTGTATCAGGCCGGTACCCTCAGCGGCAATCCATTGGCTGTGGCCGCTGCCAACGCATCGCTGAACATGCTCCAGGACCCCGTTTGCTATCAGAAGCTGGAGCAATCCGCAACGGCGTTAGCCGATGGCCTGGCCGATGCCGCCCGCAGGGCTGCCGTCCCCGTGACCATCAACCGTGTCGGCTCCATCATGACCTGCTTCTTTACCGACCGGCCCGTACACAATTTCGACGATGTCAAGGCCTGCAATATGCCCCGCTTCAAAGCCTTTTTCGCGGCCATGCTCGACCAGGGGATTTACCTGGCCCCCAGCGCCTTCGAGGCGATGTTTGTCTCGCTGGCCCATACGACAGAAGATATTGAAAAGACGGTCAATGCCGCCTATAATGCATTCCGAAAAATTCTCTGACAGGAGACCTTTATATGGAAGACAATAAACAGCAGAAAGCCCCTGATTTGATTGATACGACCGATTGCCTTGAAGCCATCGGCGCTATTCGATCCATGAAAAATTTTCTGTTTGCTGTCATTATGCTCTGCCTGATTGTCACCGGCATCGTATTCTGGCTGGAACGTGCCGGCCGCATCGATAAATCCGGATGTACATGCTGCGGCGGTTGTGCACCGACTGCCGGAGTTTGCAAGACCGGCAATCTGGTCGTGGATACATCTGCCGCCCAAGAAACCGTTCAGCCGGATGTGGCTCAGGCGGCAAGCCAGATATCGGCACTGGCCCAGTCCCTGCAGGATGCGGCGGCCAAAGACCTGTCTTCGGAATCTTCCGCCGTGGAAATGGTCGAACAGACCGCCCCCGAAGCCGCGGCGAAAACATCGCAGCCCCAGCCTTCAGCCCAGGAGGAAACCCTGCCGGGAATTTTCCGTGTCCGTCCATCCTGTAATACCGTCGTGATGGTGGTCAAGGCCTGCAACTTTATTCTGGTCATTGCTTCGACGATGTACTGCCTGATGCTGCTGATGAGCCTGAAGATTTCGCTGACCGGCAGACTCGGCGGCATCAATCATATCAGCCGGGCATTCTTTATTTCGCTGTTTGCACTGGTCATTCTGCTGCCCTGGCAGGTGCTGCTGCCGGGTGTGGTGACCGGGGTGATCTATCAACCCAAAGAATTGCTGTGCGGATGGAGTGCCAGGGCGAAATTATCCACTTTCTGGCTGGTGATGTGCTATCTGCGATTCGTCGCACTCTGGCTGGTGGTGGTGTGGCTGTTTGTCTGGTCGCAGGTGCGTGCCGGAAAATGGGCCAAAGCAACCCTCCGCCGACTGGGTCTGGTGCGTTAGTTCAATGGCACAGCAACTGGCTTTTATCGGCATGGGAATTATGGGCGCCCCGATGACCCTGAATCTGCTCAAGGCAGGTTATCGTGTTGCGGTCCATACCCGCACGAAGTCAAAGGCCAAAGAAGTTCTGGCCGCCGGCGCCGTCTGGGCCGACAGTCCCGCTCAAGCCGCACAGAATGCCGACATCATTTTGACCTGCCTGCCCGATACGCCCGACGTGGAAAAAGTCCTGCTGGGTTCCGACGGCGTGATTCAATCCGCAAAGCCGGGCGCTGTGTGCGTGGATCATTCCACCATCAGCCCCGACGCCACGGTCCGCATGGCAAAGCAGTTGGCGGTCAAAGGCATAACGCTTCTGGATGCCCCTGTCAGCGGTGGACAAAAAGGGGCCATTGAAGCCAAATTATCAATTATGATTGGCGGCCCGCAGGAGGTGGTGGAAACCATTCGGCCGGTTCTGAACGCAATGGGCACTGCCATTACCTGGTGCGGGCCGGTCGGCTCAGGCCAGACCACCAAGCTGGTCAATCAGGTCATGGTTATTCATACGATTATGAGTATTGCCGAAGGGCTGGCCTTTGCCAAACGGGCGGGGCTGAATCTGGAAACCACCATGGCTGCCACCACCGCGGGTGCCGCCTCCAGCCGCTCGCTGGTGAATCTTGGGCCAAAAATTCTGGCCGGGGATTTCGCCCCTGCTTTCAAGGTGGATTTGCAGTTGAAGGATTTGCGGCTGGTGCAGGAAACCGCCCGCAACATCGGGCAGCCTCTGCCGGGGACGGCGCTGGCCGCCGAGCTGCTGGCTATTCTGGCCGCCAAAGGCCGCGGCTCCGACGGCACTCAGGCCCTCTATGAGGTCATCCTGTCGCTGGGGGCAGACAAAACATAACCCGCTTCCAGCGCAAGAAAAAGGCCGTCCGGAAGGTGTAATCGCAGACGGCCTTATTGGAAAAGGAGTTCACTCCCTACTCGTTACCTCCGCTGCCGGAAGAGCTGTCGCCGCCGTCGCCGTCGGAAGGCATGTCGGTTGTTCCGCCGTCATCGCCGTCGCTCAGGGCGACCGTGCCGGGATCATACGCAAGGCTGTGGGCAAACACGCTGCCCTGAATTATCACAAGACAAACCAGTAAAAGCAGTGCAATCATCATCCGTTTCATAGACATCCCCTTTCGATTAAAATCGGTTAAATGCATTCCTGATACGAATTGGTCACAGGTTTCAATATCACAGGGCTGGTAATCCCGCTGGGCAGCATATTGTCCGCCGCGGGGGTGATTTCGATGGTTCCGATATCTCCCGCTTCAGTCGTTTCCGAACCGCCGTCATTCAGCGTGGCACCGATATTAGTCACATAACCGGAGGTGTAGCTGGTCGTGTCGGCCATCGAGATAATCGTGCCGTAAATCTGGGCGTTGCCGCGCACGTCCACAATTCCGCCGACAATCGCCCCTGTCAGGACATTGTTGTCGCCGGTGTTGGGGTTGGTATTGCCCAGGTTGACGTTGAAGTGGGGCGCCAGAATCGTCGCTTCGGGAATCGAAGACTTATTCTGGAACGTCGCCGTCCCCGTGAAGTACAGGCAGTTGGCCTGCCAGTTCAGATTGCTGGGGGTATTGGTAATAATAACCCCGTTGAAGGTGCAGTTTTCAAATCGCACATTGTTATAATAGGTGCTGGTGCTCGTCGAGCAGTCCACATACAGCACTTCTTCAAACGTGCAGTTTTTGAATAAGGCATTGTTGTTGCTGTTAAGAACCACATTACGAAAAGTCTTGTTTTCATATTTATAGCGATCCAGCGTTCGGCTGCTGCTGCTGGCGGGCTGGCTGTAGTTGCCCGCGGCATGAGGAAAGTATTCGCGGACCTTGGTGATGCCGGTGGTTGAAATCCTGCCGTTGGCCACCAGTGAACCGGTTGCTGAGACGGTGGTGGTAGGGATCGCATTTTTATACATCGATGTATTGTAATCGCCAATACTCAGGCCGGGAATATTCGTCTGGTCGGGAACGCCGTAGTTGATGCCCTGGTGGTATCCCTGGATTTCATCGGCGGAGGAATAAATCCGGTTGCCGTCCGCATCAAACATGGGATTGCCGTCACTGTCCAGGGTTTCAAGCTGATACGACTGCGCGGAAATGGTGTCTTTGGACAATACGGTATTAATGGTTCCTTCGACCCTCGAATCAGAGGTCATGTTAAAGGGCGATATCGCAGCCCGGTTCCACGAGCTGTAGATGCTGCCGTGAATGGTCGTGTCGCCGGTAATCCACATACGACCGCGTCCGGCCAGCGCATAGTTCATCACTGTGGCGTCTTTGGTGATGTTCAGGTTGAGTTTCAGCGTCCGGGTGATGCCGCCGTCGGCACCGGTCACCTGAATGACAACCACTTTGGGATCGCTGGAATACCGCGAGAAGGTAATCTGAAAAGCGCCGCCGCTCTGACAGGGAATATACGAGGGTGTCCGAATACGCATCCCGGAACCGCCGGCATCGGTGAATGCCATGGCACTGGGCACCGTCACATTGCCCAGCTTGACCGTCTGCAATTGCGAACACAGCTTGGACCACATCGTGTCGGCTTCGGTCGTGGTGACGTAATTATACCCGGTCTTCAAGGGATTGGTGGTCGAAGCCTTCTGTGCGACATAGAGTGCGCAATCCAGACCCGACAGGGCCGCATTGAGTGCATTGTTGCCGGCCTTGTGATTGGCTGCCATCTGCGTGTTGGCACTGGACAGGCTCAAAAAGCCGACCGACAGCGACGCAAAGATCGCCAGAAATATCATCGCCGCAATTAAGGCGATGCCGCGGTGGTGCTGATAACCAGGTTGTCTGACACGTTTCATTGGATTCCCCCCGAAACGGATATTATTTCAACTTCTCTAAAGAAAATATGGCAAATGTTGCAGTCGAAAGCAAGGGGAAGAAAAGGTCCGGTAAATTAAATCTCGCAATATGAGGATTGGTCGATTGTAACGGTCTTGACAGGGATAAAACCTGCGGGATTCTGGGACGTTCCGGAACGGTTGAAAAACAGTTCGCTCTGCCCCTGCAGGGTGACAGGCAGAGTAGAATAATTAATGATTGAACCGTTGATGGTGCCGCCGGCATCCCCTGTAAAGCGAATGCCGCCCACGGCCATGACGCCGTTGATGACGTTGGCCTGTCCGGTGAAGTCGGCATAGAATCCGGGCGCCATCAGGAAGGTGCCGGTTTCTCCCCGTATCGCATCAAATTGAGACCCTTGCAGGGTGGACACATCCTGGCAGACCACCTGCCCGGTGAACTGAAGGCTGTTGGCGGTATTGATGACTCCGGCCTGCGAATCCGCGGCAATGATGCCCTGTACCGTGGTCTTGGCCGAGAATTTAACGGTATTGGGCTGTTCGATATACAATACCCCTTTGATGACCATGTCGCTGGCAAAGGTGGGATTGGTTCCTGCTGCAATGACCGCGTTTTCGAGAACGGTATAATTTTTCACGTTGGTCTTGTCGATGGTGGGACCTGTGGCGAATTGCTGAAAATACCTGGGATTGGCCGTGGGGAAATCCACGGGATTGACCCCCAGGTACACGTGGTCTTCGGCCGCTTTGCCGGTTTCACCGCCAATGCTGGATTTGGTGCCGATGGTATATGAGGCATAGGGATTGACGATATGCACATTGCCCTGTACGAGGGCCTGATTGCTGATGGAAAACGAATCGCCGGTCGTATTGGCATCGATGAAGACATCGGATTCCACCGCGATATTGACGCCGCTGACCGAGGTTTGTCCGCTCATCAGCAGGGGGCCTTTGGTGGCGATGCCGAAATCAAACACACTGTGGCCGCGAGAAACCAGATGGTAATTGACCGAGATGCGCCGATTGATATCGCCGTTGGTGCCTATGATAGAGGCATGAAACAGCGTTGAATCGTTATCATCACCTGCAATGGTGAAATTAAAGGATTTGCCGCCGCCTGCTGCCAGAGGAACATTGGATACGGTTATCTTGTTCGTCGATATGTCGTAACTGGCCTGGATGCAGCTCATGCCATAGCTGCCGATGCGGCTTTGAAGCTGCTGATAAACTTCATACACCGTGCCGGCAGGATGCGTGCCGTAAACCTGAATTCCATCCATCAGATAGCGAACGACCTCGTAGCCCGACTGAGCACTGGTAAACGCGCCGTTGCCGAAGCTGTGATTGCGGGCGATCTGGGTGTTGGCACTGGACAGGCTCAGAAAACCGACCGATAAAGCGCAAAACACCGCAAGGAATAATAGCGAAGCAAGTAATGCAATACCACGACGCGAACAGTTTTTTCGATATTTCTTGGTCATAATAATCCCCTGACATCGGTAATTATACGGATTATTAACGAGTAAAGTATGCAATACAAAAATCGATTTGCAAAACGACCTATAAAAACATCGATGGAGCGATAAGAATGTTATCAAGATGAAAAAAGTCGCGTATTATTCCTGTTCTGCGTGGTAGGAGCTGCGGGTGAAGGGGGAGCTTTGGACCCAGGAAAAGCCCAGGTCTTTTGCGGTCTGTGCCCAGTAGTCGAATTTGTCCGGATGAACATACTCGACCACATCCAGTGAGTTTTTGTCGGGTTTGAGGTATTGCCCGATGGACATGCGGTCGCAGCCGACGCTGCGCAGGTCTTTGAGGACGTCCAGAATTTGCGCGTCGGTTTCGCCCAGCCCCAGCATGATGGAGGATTTGGTCTGGGTGTCGGTCCAGCGGGTGTGAGCCTTTTCCAGCAGGTTCAGCGACCGCCGGTAGTCTCCGCCGGGCCGGGCAATGGGATACAGGGCGGGGACGGTTTCGATATTATGCCCGAAGATAAATGGACGAGCCGGGTCGAGGATGTCCAGTGCCTTGTCCTGGCAATCGCGGAAATCCGGCACGAGCAATTCATATTTCAATTCCGGGCTGGCGGTCCGGCAGGCCTGAATGACATCCCGGAAATGCCCCGCGCCGCCATCGGGCAGGTCATCGCGGTCCACACTGGTGATGACCAGGAATCGCAGCTTCATTTCCACCGCCATCGCCGCGACACGGGCCGGCTCGGTGGGGTCGGCGGGTTTGGGCTTGCCGTGGCCGACGGAGCAGAATTTGCAGTTGCGTGTGCAGACGTCGCCGAGGATTAAGACGGTGGCCGTGCCGCGACTCCAGCAATCGCCGCGGTTGGGGCAATTGGCGTGGGTGCAGATGGTCTCCAGCCCCAGCGTGTTGAGGGTGTGGTGTGTATGCTGAAAGGTCTCGCCGGAGCCGATGCGCCGCTTGAGCCATTCGGGAAGTCTGCGTTTGGGTTCCATATCTTAGTGTTCCTCTGAGAAAAGTCTGAGGCAAAGCTGTGCTGCCGACTGGTGAATCGTGTTCATGTCGTACTGTTTGCCGGTCAGTCGGGCGGCTGAGGTCATGGTTACGCCGTCCAGTCCGCACGGGACGATCCAGTCGAAAATCGACAGGTCGTTCTGGATATTGATGGCGATGCCGTGCATCGTGACCCATTTTTTGATCTGGACGCCGACGGAAGCGATCTTCTCGTCGCCGACCCACAGGCCGGGCAGTCCTTTTTTGCGGTCGGCTGTCACGCCCAGTTGGGCCAGCAGCTCCAGGCCGAGTTGCTCGATTCGACGGACGAACTCGGTCACGTCGATTTTGAGGCTCTTGAGTTTGATGATGGGGTAGATGACGAGCTGGCCGGGATTGTGGGCGGTGGTGCCGCCGCCGCGGCCGATGGTGACAATCTCGATGCCCTTTGCCTGCAATGTCGTCTCTTCGGCTCGGAGCTTGTTCTCGCTTTTCCGTGCCCCCAGTGTGATGACGGGGTGATGTTCGACCACGAGGATCGTATTTGGGGCCGAGTCCTCCTGCCGGGCCGCGAGCAGCTCCTGCTGGATGGACAGAACCTCGTCATACCCGGCCAGGCCGCAGTCCCGGATTACCAATTGACCTGATTGTTGTACTGTTTTCACCATAAACAAGACAATGATTGTACGGCTTTATGCAGGGGAAAGCAACAGGTCATATCCGGCGGGAAATTGGGTTTGTTTGGCAAAAAACAAGAATATAAGGATTCAGGGATACCAGGATACAAGAACTGGAATTTGGGTTTGTTTTGTGCGGAGACCCTTGTTTTCAGGTCAAAAATGGTGAAATTGGGTTTGTTTTGCAGAATCATGTTTTTTGCCATAGAGGGCACCGAGGGATATGAGGGTATAAAATTGGGTTTGTTTGGTAAAAAACAAGTATGCAAGTATACATGAATACAAGTATACAAGAATATCTGATTTGGGTTTGATTTGTAAAACATCTTGCTCCTTCTGTAGGCCATTAATCAATCCATAATAGCTCTGTTTTAGCCCCTTTATTCCTTCTGCCTGTCCTTTCTGAGCAGGCCTTATATATATGTTGGATGAGGAGGAAAAGTTGCTAACAAAATAGAAAATATTGTAAAAAGAATGTAAGAATACAAGGATATAAGGATACAAGATAGAAAAAGCCCGAAATTGGAGGCGCGAAATTTGGGAAATTAAGGAAATTAGGATTTGAGAAAGCGGATGGAGAATGTAAGATATAGTCGCATTAAAAAAGTCGGTTTTACAATAAAAATACGGAGCGAATTAATCAGAATTGTGAATATGCAGGGGCTGTCGTCGCGAAATCTCAAGTATATGCGGGCATTTGCGGCGGCATGGCCTGATAAAGCAATTGTGCAACGGGTCGTTGCACAAATTCCATGGCGCAGCAATATAGCCCTGTTGGATAAACTAAATTCGCCGCGGGAGCGGCTGTGGTATGCTCAAAAAACTGTTGAAAATGGGTGGTCACAGCCTGTGTTGGCTTTACAAATTGAGTCCTGTTTGTATGAACGGCAGGGCAAGACGATTTTAGTTTAGAGACGGATACGTTTTTGGAATTCATGAACCAGGCGTATAAGGCATTACGCAGATAAAAGGGGATTTGAGATTTGAAATTTCATAAAGAAATAGAAAAAGAGGATTCGAAATTTGAAATATCAGATTTGAGATTTCAAGGGAAGCAGGATTTGAAAAGACGGATGGACGGAAAATTTGAAGGGAGCTGTTGTGACGTACGAGCGGTTTGAGGATTTGCCGGTCTGGAAGGCGGCGATGGAGATTGCGGTTGTGGTGTATCGGCTGACGCGGGACCGGTTTTTTTCACAGCCCGGCGATCTGCGGGATCAGTTGCGGCGGGCGGCCTTATCCGTTTCCAACAATATTGCCGAAGGATTTGAGCGAGGCAGTACGGCGGAACTGCTGGCGTTTCTTTATATTGCACGCGGGTCGGCGGGGGAAGTGCGGTCGATGCTGCATTTTGCGGAACGGATGTCGGAGGCGAATCATTTGAAATCTGAAATTTCAAATTTGAGAACTTTGACGGAGAACTGTTCACGACAGATTCGCGGCTGGGCGGACAGTCTGCAAAACAGCGATATTCGCGGTCAGCGGCACTTGAACGAACAGACCCATTATCGGTATGAGGCAAAAAGACGCGCCGATGCGTTTGAAAAACAGCTTCAGGGCTATGTCCGCAAGGCACGACCGCAGGATTATCCGGAGGAGGAGAGGGGAGAGAAGATTTGAAATTTGAGATTTGAAATTTCATAAAGGGAGAAAAAAGGATTTCAGATTTGAAATTTGATTTCTGATGTAAGATTCGCGAGAATCAAATACAAATTCAGGGAGAGTGGATATGAATAACGGATTGGTGATGCGCGGGATGTTGTTGGTGATGTTTTGCGGGGTGGGGGTAGTGTCTGCGGCGGGGTGGGACCCTATGGCGGCCGACTATTCCGGCCATGCGGGGAAGACCATCTATGTGTCCAAACTGGGGGACAATTCCGACGGCAGCAGTTGGCAGAAGGCATTTCATACGATTCAGGCGGGGCTTTCGGCGGTGCCGGATGAGCAGGGCGGGCATCGGGTTGTGGTGCGGCCGGACCGGTATGTGGAGGCCAATCTGGCGCCGGCTTATCGCGGGGCGGCGGGGGCATATAATGTGCTGGTGGGGGATTTTGACGGCAGCCTCGGTTCGGGCGGCAAGGGGTGGGTGCTGCTGGATTGCGGCGATGCGGACAAGGGATTCAAGAGCTGGGACTGGTGGGGACCGTTCCGCTCCACCGATAAGAACTGGCCGACGGGCAACAAGACCGGCCAGACGTTTTCGTCGATTGTATGCGATCGGTGGATTTTCCGGAATCTGTACACCGCCGGCGGGGATGCGGGGCTGTTTTGGGATTTGACCGACCAGAGCGGGCAGGGCTTTACGGTGATTGTTGAAGATTGCGTGGGGACCGGTCGGGCGTTTGGCGGCGGGGTGTGTTATCCGGTGGTGCGGCCGGGCGAGCCGAGCGTTTTCCGGCGGTGTTATTTTCTGGCGCTGGATTATGTGGGTGATACGGCGGCGGTGCTGATGGGGGGGTGGGAAAAAACGATGCCCGATGCGCCGCATGCGGTGTTTGAGGATTGTACGCTGGTGCATCCGGATAATGCAGTGGCGATGTCGTACGCGGCCCACTGCACGCGGGCACGGTTTTCTAACTGCCGGATGATTGTGCTGAACTTTACGCAGCCGGAAATGGGCGGCAAATCCACGGGGATTATCTGTACCGAGGGGCATTGCCCGACCGGCCGGCTGCATGTCGATTTGGAAGACTGTATTCTGGCGGGGTATTCGGTGCTGACGCCGGGCAAGGCTGCGGAAGTCGCCAGCTATACGACGAAGGGCAAGGTTGCGGCTTACGTGCAGTTCAAGCAGACGGTTCCACAGGGTTTTGAGCAGCTTGGACTGTGGCCGGTGGAGTTGTTTGAGCAGATTGCTCCGCCGAAGTCACCTGAGGAACTTAAAACCAAATAATCAGCCGCACCAGGGGCGTTCTCTGGTTTTCATGCTGCCGAGGATATCGATGGCGATGTTGACATCTTCGACGATCTGATAGTCGAACATGCCTACGCACAGGAAATCGGCGCCGCTTTCGAAGGCGTATTTGAAACCATCCTGCGGAGTGAGAGCGCCGGCGGCAAGCACCTTAAATCCCATCCACGGAATTTTTTTGGTTTTCATGAAGGCGATGGTCTCATCCGGGAACAGGCAGAACATGTTGTCGTGAAATTCGTTATGATTGGGTGATCGGTCACCGTCCACGGAGAAGGGTTTGCGGTTTTCTTTGGGATGGGCCGACCAGTAGCGGTCGTGGTGGATGGTTTTCATGTAGAAGTCCGGCTCAAGGCCCGCTTTGTCGCATTCGATCATGGCCTGGATGGAATGGGCGCCCAGCCCTGCGAGGAAGCCTTTGGAGCGGATGTGGTCGATGCACTTTTGCAGGACGTCGATGCGGCCTTCGCGGACGCGCCAGTCGCAGCAGTTGCCCTGAATCTGAACCATGGTGCCGCCGTTGTCCATGACGTAGTTGGCGGCGCTGTAGAGGTCGTCGGCGGTGGGGTGGACCTGGCAGACGGTCTGGAGGCTGCTGCCGAAGATTTTCTTGTATTTGTTGATCAGGGGGAGCTGGTCTTTGGAGATGTTGATGGTGTTGACGCCGGCTTTTTCGGCGAGCATGAGGGTTTCAAAGACCTTCTTTTCGGTGTTGTATGCCTTGAACAGCGAGGGGACATAAATTAAATCCCGGGAGTGGGCCCAGCCGCCGATGAGATTGCCGCCGAGGATGAGGCGGCTGACTTGAAGCGGGCCGACTTTTCCCGTGGGCAGTTTGCCTTTGAGGTCTTTGAGACGCAGGGAACTGGCCTGAATGGTGGCCCCGGTGATGGCGTGGACTTTATTCCAGCGGTGCTTTTTGGCGACCAGGATGCCAAAAAAGCCCAGGACCGGGACCGAGGCCAGACTTTCGAGGATTTGTCTGCGGCTGAGGTTGGCGGGCGGGAGGTCCTGAATGGGTGCGGGGCTGGTTGTGTCTTTTTGGACAGGCCTGGGTGATTTGCGGTTGAGGAAGGCTGACAGAAGCGTATCGAAGGCCCAATATCGGCCGGCCGGGAAAAGGGCGATGAGGGCCAGGGCGATGATTTCCACGAGGTTTTTGTTGACCAGCAGATAGTGGCCTTCGGCCGGGCCGCTGAATCCGGTGGCGATAAAGGGAGGATTGGCGATATAGTAGAGGGTGACCAGCAGGATACCACAGATGCAGGACAGGCGGGTCAGGCAGCCGAGCATGAGGGCCAGGCCGACCAGCGTCAGGCCCCAGATATTCATCAGGTCCACGGCGTAGAGCACGCTGGGCGTGGCGGCGATCCAGTGAAAGATGTCTTTGAACCACCAACTGGCGTTTTCGAGATAGGCGGCACTGGACCAGTCGGGCATCAGCAGTTTGGAGATCCCTTCGTAGAGGAAGTGCCAGCCGACTGCGAATCGTAATAAAACCAGCACGGCGACCTGTGATTTGCCTAAACGATACGCGGATATGTGTTTTTCCTGTGAATGCATTGTCGGATATCTCCCATTCGAACAGTTTATTATTTTGTATGAAAATCTATCTGAGAAGTCAAGATTTATATTCGGGGATATGCAACTCCAGCTTGGCCGGTGAGATGTAAAGTGTGGTTTTGAAAATGATGCGATGCGATATTTTTGTTTTTCACGGGTAAAAATAATATAATGCGTATCGTGCTGCAAATGTGAAAATGAAAGTGAAAAGCCGTTTTATTGGAGGTAGCGTGATGAAAAATCCGACGATGTGTTTGGTCGTGTCGCTGGTGCTGGTTTTGGGGACGGTTTCGTTTGGAGCGGAGACGGTCCATCTTTTCCTGACCGGCAAATCGCAGGGCTGGATCAAGGGGGAATCCACACAGATTTCCCTGGGGCGTGCGGATTCCATCGAAGCGGCTGCCTATACGCAGATGGTGGTTGGGGAGCCGGACCCGAAGACGGGTATTACAGGGGAAGTTTGTAATCATTTTCCGGTGACGATACTCAAGCGGCTCGATAAATCCACACCCAAGCTGTTTCTGGCCTGGCGCAATCATGAACCGCTGACGGCGGTATTTAAATTTTACCGGCCCAATCCCAGCGGAGACGGCACGACTCATACCATATCAAAAATTAAAGAGTAAAAATCAAAATTAAGGAATCCGCCGGGGGCGGATGGTGATTCATAAATACGTCATGGTTAGGTAAGGCCCGGCCATGACGTATAGTATTTTGGGGCAGCTTTTCCGAGACAGGAGGAATTAAGGTTTCGTTTACACCTTGTATTTTCATGCCGCGAGTTGTATAAATATACCTAAGAGGTATGTTGTTGCCGCGTCGGGAGCACTGAATGCTGCTATGCGGTTATAGCCGCGACTCTGGCGGGAAATGTCATGCAAAATCAGTAGAATGAATGTACACTGTGATTGTGGAAAAAGAGTTCCGGGCCCAGCATCAGTTGATGATGCCGGATGGGGTTCGGGAGCCGCTGCATGGCCATGTGTGGAAGGTGGCGGCGGCGGTGGCGGCGGAAAATCTGGATGCGGCGGGTCTGGCTATTGATTTTTGTGTGGTATCGCGGCATCTGGAGGGCATTCTCGGACCTCTGACGGGTCAGAATCTGGAGCAATGCGAGCCATTTGTGGGCATTAATGCCTCGGCAGAGCGGGTGGCTGAGTATGTATTTGGCCGGATGGCAGGGTTGATAACGCCGCCGGGGCAGTTAATCTGGGTTGAGGTGACGGAGGCGGTCGGGTGTCGGGTTCGCTATGAGCCGTAGATTGACCTTGAGGCCGCTGCAAAGTGGACCGATATGATATAGGATATGGTTTGTCGGTCTGAAATTGAACTAATACTATAATAGAAAATATATATATGTTATGTCAGATATGTAAAGAAAACACGGCCACGATTCATTTGACCGAAATTACGCATGGGCAGCGCTGCGAGACGCATTTGTGTCAGCGGTGCGCCCAGCAGCAGGGGCTTGGAGCACAAACCCAGGTTCCGTTGAATGAACTGCTGAGCAGTCTGCTTCAGGCGGCCAAAACCGCAACCGATTCGCAGGAGAAAACGGTTAATTTCGGCCATCCGGACAAGACTTGTCCGGTGTGCGGGATGACACTGCGTCGGTTCAGTGAGACGAGTCTGCTGGGGTGCCCGGAGGATTACAAGCATTTTCAGAAGGAACTGGGGCCGCTGATTGAGCGGACTCATGCGGGCCATGCACAGCATTGCGGCAAGGTGCCCACGCACGCAGGACAGGAGATGAAAAAAGAAGTGGAGCTGCTGCATCTCCGTCGGCAGCTTGAGCAGGCAGTCAAGGCTGAAGATTATGAAACCGCCGCGCGGCTGCGCGACCAGATCAGGCAGATTCAATGAAACCGGCACAGCTTGCCAATCAGTGCAGTTCGTGGTTCGGGGCCGAGGGGCCGGGATGGGATATTGTCATTTCATCGCGGGTGCGGCTGGCGCGAAACCTGGCGGATTATGAATTTCTGTCGTGCCTGACGCCGGTCCGCCAGCAGGAAATCCTCGACAAGCTCAGTGAGGCGATTTTGTCGCTGTCGCTGGGGGATGAGGTGTGTTTTATGGATGTGGACCGTGCGGCGACGCTGGAGCGGCAGTTGCTGACGGAGCGGCATTTGATCAGTCGGCAGCACGCGGCGGGCAAGGGGCCGCGCGGGGTGGTGGTGTCGGCGAAGGAATCGTTTACGGCGATGATTAACGAGGAAGACCATCTGCGGATGCAGGTGTATGCGGCGGGGTTCAACCTGGGGGATTGCTGGAAACGGATTAACGCCATCGATGATATGATTGAACAGAAGGTGCGATATGCCTACAGTGAGCGGTGGGGATATCTGACGGCCTGCCCGACGAATGTGGGGACGGGGATTCGCGTGTCGGTGATGCTGCATCTGCCGGCGCTGAAGATGACTTCGCAGATTGAGAAATTTGTGACCGCGGCCAAGGATGCGGATTTGGCGGTGCGGGGCTTGTTTGGAGAAGGGACCGATGCGCTGGGGGATTTCTATCAGCTTTCCAACCAGGTGACGCTGGGGGTTCGGGAAGAGGATGTGGTGCGGGAACTGTCGGACAATATCGTGCCGCGGATTGTGGAGTATGAGAAGGCGGCGCGGCAGGTGCTTTTGGAGCAGAAGCCGCATACGCTGGACGATAAGATTCAGCGGGCGCTGGGGGTGCTCAAGAGTGCTTGTCTGATCAGTTCTCAGGAGGCGTTGTATCTGCTGTCGAGTGTGCGGCTGGGGGTCAACCTCGGGCGGGTACCGAATCTGTCGCTGTCGACGATTAACGAATTGTTTCTGCTGACGCAGCCGGCTCATCTGCAATTGCGGGCCGGAAAGATGCTCGATGCCGACCAGCGTGACGCCCTGCGCGCCCAGATCATCCGCCAGAAGCTGGCGAATAATTGATTATACCCAACGGGTATAGAAGCAGATTAAAAATCAAAGAGCAAAAATCAAAATTATGGAAACCGCCGGGGGCGGAGGCTGAATTACTCTTAAGCACGGAGGCTTGAGCCACAATGGCCGCGATGAACCGGAATATTTCAAGCCGGATCAGTATATTTTTTAAGCCTTATATTTTCTTGTTCGCAATTTTTAATCGTTTGACTTTTTCTTTTGCGTCTTTGTGCCCGCCCTGGGCGGCCTTTATGAGCCAGTGTCGGCTCCATCGGTCGGACTTGCTTATCCCAACTCCATCCTGGTAGCACAGCGATAAATTCCATTGTGCTTCTGGGTCCCCTTTGATTGCGGCCATTTTATAATATGTTACGGCCAGTTTATCATTCTTTTTCAAACCGTTGCCTTTATGACAGGCATATCCGAGGTCACGCAGGGCTTGCAGGTCTCCCTGATGTGCGGCTTGTTTTAACCACAGGATGGCTTTCTTTAGATTCTTTGCCGTGCCCTGTCCGTCACGATACATCATATAGACATTGTATTGTGCTGCAGCTTCTCCTGACTGGGCGGCACACAGATAATATGCAAAGGCCTTTTTACGATTGGCTTTTGTGCCGCAGCCGAAGTCGTAACAGAGGCCGGTATAATAAGCAGAGTCCATGCAGCCGTCATCCGCCAGTGCTTTCCAGATTTTGAAGGCCGGTGCCCAATTTCCATTGATGAAAGCCAATTGGCAGGCTTTTTGACAGCTTTGGTCTTTTGCTTTTTTTGAATCCATGGTTTAATCCCAATCAAATTCAGTTTGCAGAACTATTTCTGAGTCCGGCGATGGACCGCTCAAGGTTGGCCGTGGTGAGCGAGTGATTTCCGCAAGAGAATTATACAATCTCGTCTATTATCATCAATGATAATTTGAACAGCCTTGTATGGGATTCTTTCCAAACAATGTGTGTTTATCGGGTCCAGTTATCAGCTAACGGATTGTTTTCGTCTCAGAAGAGCGGCGGACAGGAGGAACAGAGTCAGGGTTGCCGGTTCGGGGATGATCTGGAGATAGGGGGCGTGGCCGGCGGGGTCTTCGGACATGCCGATAAGGATGTCAGACGTGTCGCTCCACTCGGCCAAATCGGCCTGGATGCTGAATCGAATCCAGGGGTATGACTTTTGTGCGGCCTGCCGGAGGAGGGCGGTGATGTCGATAGTGACCCAGTGGGGCTGCCAGTCGGAGGTGTCGGCGGTTTGGAACAGGGTGATGGAGCCGTCGCGGTCTGTGGTATCCACCTGGCCGTTGCCGGCGGTGTGGAATCCAAAGACCGTAAATCCGGATATCTCGGGGGTGGTGAAGGTCGATTGGTAGAAATACAGATTCAGCGTGGCCTGCTGGATCTCGGCCTGGCTGTACTGGGTGATGGGGAATTCAATCACGGCGCGTTGGGATGCAAAGTTTGTGATGCGTTCGGGCAGAACGTGTTCGGACAGATAGGCCGTCTGGCAGTGGGTCTGATAGGTGGTTTCGTCAACGAACTCGGGGATGATGCCGAGGCTGTCATACCAGCCCCAGCGATAGATGGTGCCGTTGGCGGTTGACGGACTGTAGAGGATATCTGCGAAAGCAAGCTGCGACATGACCATAACAACAATACTGAGCGTTAAAGACAGAATCGTTCTCATATTACTCTCCTCGAATAAAAAACCTCCTATTTCCCAAAAAACGACGAGAATAGTGTACAACAATCACTTAGCAAGCACAAGAGAATTATTGTCAAGGTCAGACAATCGCGGGTACGATGTCGCCACGACGGAGGGTGGGGGCATTGGGGTGTTTGGACAGGTCCACCATAAAATAGCGTTCGCATCGGCCGCGAGGGGGGCGGAGGGTTTCGACAAGGACACTGACGGATTGACCGGTGAATTGGAGACGGAACTGTTCCTGTAATTGTGTATCCAGTTTGTGTATATCATCCGTGCGGGCTTTGATGACGGCTGGATTGACTCGGCCGGGCATCTTGGCGGCAGGGGTGCCTTTGCGGGGGCTGAATGGGAAGATGTGGATTTTGGAAAATCCGACTTTGGCGGCGGTTTGCATGGTTTCGGCGAAGTCGTCATCGGTCTCGCCAGGAAAGCCGACGATGATGTCGGTGGTGATGGCGGGGCGGTCGAGGACGGCATTAACCTTGCTAATAACACTGAAAAAGTCGTCTCGGGTATATTGACGACACATTTTTCTTAGAATTGCCGGGCTGCCGGATTGCAGGGGCAGGTGAAGATGGGGCATAATGTTGGGATTTTTGGCGAAAACCTCCAGCAGGCGGTCGGTGACGTCGGCGGGTTCGAGGGAACTGAGGCGGATACGTGCCAGGCCGGGAACGGCGGCCAGTTGATCGAGTAAATCAGCCAGGCAATCGCGTTTTTCGGGGTCCCAGTGCTTCCGGCGGGCGGTATTCTGGCCATAGGCGCCAAGGAATATGCCGGATAAGACGATTTCCTTATGGCCGGCCAGAACCAGGTTTTGGGCCTCGGTCAGGACGGTTTTTACATCCTTGTTACAAACCTGGGTGCGGATTTTGGGTATAATACAGTAGGAACAGAAGGCATCGCAGCCATCCTGGATTTTCAAAAACGCCCGGCATTGTCCGGTATAGCTCTTTAAAGGTTCAAGGTGGTCGTGTTCTGCGGCAGGCAATGAGTTTTTATCCTTGATTTTATCTGGACTTAGTGGTTTACTTAGGCCTTGCAGACCCGATTCGGATGTGAGATTAAACAGGTCTTGAACGGCCAGGGCGATTTTATCCTTGTCGGGGACCAGACGGACGTCGCCGGCGGAGAGGGTTTTGAGTTCATCGGAGTCCGCGGCGGCCAGGCATCCGGTCAGGATGAGTTTGGCATTGGGATAGAGGCTATGAAGACGGCGAAGGGATTGTCGGCTTTTGGCTGAGGCGGTCCCGGTGACACAGCAACTGTTGACGATGACCAGGTCGCTGGGTTGGCCGGGGGTCGCGCAGGCAAAACCGATGTCCTGCAGAAGCTGTCGAATCTGCTGGCTTTCGTACTGGTTGACTTTGCAACCGAGCGTCTGGATCGTAAAAAACTTCATAGAGCGCGGTATTTTACGTATATAACCGGCCTGAGAGCAAGTGTTTTTCCGGGCCGATGATGGAATCATAACTTTTTTCCAGGAGAAGCGCTAATGGCTTCATCTGTACGTGGTGTATGGGCGATTGATATTGGAACCTGTTCCTTAAAGGCTCTGCGTGTGCGGCCGGGCGACGATGGGATTGAGGTGGTGGGTTTTGACCATATCGAGCACAGTAAAATCCTGTCGGGATCAGATATCAATCCCAAAGAAAAGCACGATATTATCGCGGCAACCCTCCGGCAGTTCCTGTCGCAGAATGATATCGGAAAAGACCAGGTTGCCATTTCCATAGCGGGTCAGAACAGTTTTGCCCGTTTTATCAAACTTCCCCCCGTAGAACCCAAAAAGATACCAGAAATTGTCCAGTTTGAAGCCGTCCAGCAAATTCCCTTCGATATTAATGAGGTGGAATGGGATTGGCAGAAAATGGATGCGACCAACAGTCCGGATGCGGAAGTTGGTATTTTTGCCATCAAAAATGAATTGATTGCCGAAATTATGGACCATTTTACGCGAGAAAATCTGAATGTTACCTGTGTTCAGATTTCTCCGATGGCCTTATTTAATTATTTGCTGTATGACCGGGATGATGTTGGGGGCAATGGTCAAAAGGCGACGGTGATCCTGGATATGGGGGCTGAGAATTCGACGCTGGTGATCTGTACCAAAGACAGTGTCTGGCAGCGCAGTATTCGCATCGGCGGCAATACCTTTACCCATGCGATTGCCGATGCGTTCAAGCTGGACTTTGAAAAGGCCGAGAAGCTCAAACGGACTGCCCCGATGAGCAAGTATATGCGTCAGATTTATACGGCGATGAAGCCGGTTTATACGGAACTGAGCGGGGAACTGCAGCGGAGTCTGGGTTTCTACAGCAGCAGCGGTGCGGGGCGGGATAAAGGGTTTTCACAGATTATCGCCCTGGGCGGCGGGATGAAGCTGCAGGGGCTGACCAAGTATCTGCAGCAGTCGCTGGGATTGAACGTGGTCAAGCCGGAATCGTTTGAGAAGCTGAAAATTTCCTCCGAGGTGTCGTCGGCGAAGCTTCATGAGAATATCTGTGATTTCGGCGTTGTTTACGGATTAGGCGTTCAACTGACCGGGCAGGGCAAGATTATGGCGAATCTGCTACCCCGGAAGATTGCCCGCACGATGGCCTGGAGCCGCAAAGCCCGCATGTTTACGGTTGCGGCGGCGGTCCTGGCCCTGATTGCTATGCTGGGGCTGGGGCGGGCTTATCGTGACCTGACGCAATATAATGCCAATGCCCCGGTTCGAAACGAAGTGTTGCAGGTGCTGTCGCGTGCCCAGGCGGCGATTGATAAGGTTCAGGAGGCACAAAATCAAATAGCGCCCCTGAACGAACGCATTCAGAAGCAAAAAGAGTTGTTTAATTATCGTGACATCCTTCCGACCCTGAATGAGCAGTTGATTGCCTGCCTGCCGAACGCGTCGAATACGCCCGATCAGACGGCATTATTTGAGGCTTTTGTGCGAGGTGATGTCCAGACGATTCGGTCGATTCCCCGTCCGCAGCGCAAGCAGGTGTTTGTAACGCGGGTTATGATTCAGTATGCGGCAGATTTGTCTGTGGCCACGTTTCCGGAGCCTGGACAGACGACGATGTTCAATCAGCCGACCATGATGATGCCGGGCATGATGCCGGGGATGCCGGGAAATCCATCGATGGATGAGCTTATGATGGGCAACATGGGTCCGACGCCGACAGATACTCCTGCCGAGGCCCCGAAGTCCGGTTTTGTGGTTTTGATTGAAGGGTATAGTCCTTATCGGAGGGTCACGGATTTGCTGGATCCGCCCGGCGTTGCGGCGGACCCGAGCCGATGGGGAATGATTACCCGGTTTGAGAATCTTGGTAAATTCATCAAAGGTTCTCCTTTTGAGCTGTTTAATAAAAATGATACCACCCATTTCAAGGTGGAATGGGGTACGGTTGAAGCCCCCGGGGCATCCGGGCCGATGGGCGGGGTGCAGAAGAATCAGCCGGTGGGTATCGGCATTCTGAATGAAGTGCGTCGGGTTCCGATTCCGGAGACACCGGCGCCGGGAGCCATGCCGGGGCCGATGGGCGGAGGCATGATGCCCATGGAAATGGGAATGATGGGAATGGGGCCGGCGGGAGGAACGCCAGGAATGGATCGGATCAGTGTGGAAAAAGTGCTGATTGATCCCATGACCGGCGAGGAAATCAGCAAGGTGTATGATATCGTTACCGAACAGGATATCGCGTCCAATCCCAACTGGACCGATAAGGATCTGGGGCGTATCGAATACGATTTCGGAAAACCCAAATTCATTGAGCGGGATTCGTGGTTCCGGATTAAGGCAAAGTTTATCTGGAAAGATGCCCCCAAAGTAGCTGTGCCCGGGACGAGTTCCGTCATGCCCGGCGGAATGCCGGCAGGCGGCGCAGGCGGTATGGGGATGTGATTTTCTAATATGATGACCTTTTTTTCGAGTAAAAGTCATGGCAAAAAATCTGAATATTGATTTAAAGAATATTGATCTCAAGCAACTGGCTGGGTCGCTGAAGAATATCAAGCTGACTTCAGTGAAAAAGTATTCCGCACTGTTTCCATCCATTGGGCTGCTCGTGGCGACGCTGGTTATTCTGATCGTGACCCTGCTGGTTGGCGGGTCGGTGAGCAAGAAGATGCAGGACAGCGCCGGAGTCGCAAGCCGTGTACGTTCGACTGCCGATTCGGTCCCCAGCGAAGCCCAGGCCCAGGAAGATATGCAATACCTGGAGAAATATGTTCAGGATGCCGACCAGGTTGACAACCTGATGACGAAAGCTTCCCAGCGTGAACTGATTTGCTATAACCCGGTGATTTTCCCCGAGCCGACCGACAAATCCGCGCAGGTGTATAATGTGTTTGCCCGGGATTACCGTGCGGCGATTGATTCACTGATGATTCGCATCAAGGCCAAAGATGCCCCCAGCGATGCAGAAATTCGCAGCCAGACCGGCGCCGGGGCGGCCGGCGGGGGACTGATGGGGGGAGGCTTTGTGACGCCGACTGCCGGTCCCGGGGCTTCGATGAATGCGATGGTGGATGCGGTGTGTCTGAAACGTGCCGAAGAAATTTCGATTTATGCCAATCCGAGCAGTTTGAACTGGTATGGCTATTGGGAAAAATTTGTTTATAAATCCGTTGATGAATCGCTGCAGAACTGCTGGTCTTCGCAGGTTGCCTACTGGATTTACGAGGATATTATTCAGACCATTGAGGCACTCAATGCCAATTCAACCCGAGTATCCACATCGCCGGTCAAGCGTCTGCTGGGAATTCAGTTCAATGGGCCGGTTCAGGTGTTCAATCCGCAGACGATGGGTTTTGGGATGATGGGCATGGAACCGATGGGCGGGATGCAGGGGTATGCCGGTGGGATGTCCATGCTGGATGCTCCGGTGTATGTGAAAACCTCAAGTCCTTTTCTGCCGGTTGCCTGGACGGGACGTGTGTGCAATGACCAGATTGACGTTGTGCACTTTGCCGTTGCCGTCATTGTGGATTCATCAGCAACCACTCCGTTTATGAAGGAACTGTGCAGTATCAAGCCCCATACCTTCCGGGAAGGATTTCTTGAGAAGGGAAAGCAGGAGACGGCTGCCCACAACCAGATCACCATTTTGCAGTTTGATATAGAGCCGGTTCTGAAAGACGATGCGGTTCATGCGTATTACCGTTATGGAAAGAATGCGGTGGTTCGTCTGAACCTGGTCTGTGAGTATGTGTTCAGCCGCAAAGGGTATGATGTGATCAAGCCGGCCCCGGTCAAAAAGGCACTGGGGCAGGAGGCGGCGGGAACGACGGCGACGCCGGATGGCATGGGAGGCGGAACCCCGATAATGCCGGGCGGTCTCGGGATGTAAAACTGACGTAATCTCGCCCTGCTGCGGCAGTAAGCCGGGAGCCGGGGCGAATAGGCCAAGGATTCAAAAGAGCTGGGATTTTCGATTAGGATAAGCGTATATGAGTAAGAAAAAAGGATCATTTCTGGACCAGTATCTGGATAAACTTGTTTTGGGACTGGCTGGGCTTGCCGGCTTATACCTGCTGTGGGCGTTTGTGCTGAGCAATCCCTATGGCAAGACGATGGGGGGGCGTAAATACGGTCCGTCTGAGATTGATCGTTTTAATCAGCAGCAGTCGCAGCGGATTCTGGAGAAATTACAGGGGCCGGCCGAGCCAAGGCCTTATGATCAGAATAAAACCGCGGAATTAACCCAGTCCATGACCTGTTCGATATCCCGAGTTTCCATCGCGGCCAACTGGCCTGTTTCCGGTCCGACGGGCGATGAACAGAGTCCGGAAGATCGCATGTATGCCATTCCAGCGATTCCCGCGATGGAGAAGATTATGGTGGATTCTACTCGCGGGGCGGTGCGTATGCCCAGCGAGGAAGTCAGCCCAGAGCGGCCTTATACGATGGTTGCAGCCCAGCCGGCAGATCTTGATGTGATTACCATTTCAGCTCGTATTAATCTGCAGTCTTTGTCCAACAACTTCCAGCAGAGCTTCAATGGACCGCGCCTGATGCCCAAGTGGAAAGATCCCACCTACGCCGAGCCGGTTTTTGCGCGGATTGAGATGCAGCGTCGAATTCAGAAGTCCGACGGCTCGTGGGGGGAATGGGAAACCGTGCCGTTTACGCGAATTGATCCCTATCAAAAGATGTATAAAGATCTGCCGCTGACTACCGAGCAGATGACATTCGGGGATGTTACCCTGTTTTTAAATCAGTATAAAAACGCGGCGGTTATCAGGAATATTCTTCAGCCGGAGCAGTATCAATTTCTGAGTTCTTCAATGAAGTGGCTGCCGCCGGAGTTTGCCCTGGAATCCCGCAAACTCAAGGACGAAGCGGACCAGCAGAAACAGCGGGAAGAGCGTGATCGCCGTGCCGCCGAACGCGAGCGAAGCCGGAATGTCAACCGTCCTGCTCCCGGGGGAATGGGGGGGATGGGTGGAATGCCTCAGATGCAGCCTCAGCCCCAGCCCCAGCCCGGTCGCCGGGGCGGACGTACTAATGAACCAGGTATGATGGGAATGGATCCGATGATGGGGATGGAAGGCGGAGTGCAGCCGCAGCGTCCCGCCCGGCCGGTTCGCACGCAGCAGGATGTGGAACGGGACTTCAATGCAGCGATGATCACCGACAGAACCAAAATCAATACCCTCAAAGATGTTCTGGTCTGGATTCATGACGATTCGGCCAGGCCCGGAGCGACCTATCAGTATCGTGTCCGTTATGGCGTATTCAATCCGATTGCCGGAAAGAACTGGTTTGCCCCGGACAGCAAGCAATACCAGAGTCATATCGTGCTGTGGAGCCCGTATTCGGAATTGCCGGAGCCTGTTAAGGTTCCCAAAATGCTGCACATGTTCCCGATGGATGTCCTGGCCAACAATTCCGGCGTCAAGGTTGAAATCTATAAATATTATATGGGGCAATGGCGGACGGAAAATTTTGAAGTTCAGCCCGGCCAGGTTATTGGCAAGGCGATTGAAACCAAACCCAAAACGGCTGGCGGTCAGGCTGGCGGAATGATGCTTATGGAGCCTGGAATGATGGGCGGTATGGAGACCGGTGCTCCGCTGCTTGTGGATTTTGCCACGGGCACGATGCTGGTGGATATCTTCAATACGCAGGACTGGCTGGGAACGAATTATCGCCAGAGGGCCTATCCGATAATGCTTTATATCGATGAGAATAACCAGATGGTTTCGATGGCGGCGCGCAGACAATTCTGGCCCAGAGAGATTACCGCCGAGTACAATGCCGTCAAGCAGGAAATGACGAAAACGACCGGCCAGATGGATACGATGATGGCGCCGATGGGGATGCCCAGGGAAGGGATGCCCATGATATTCTAAGCGGGCAGCGATGCGGCTGTGTATCCCATCCCGTGTCGAAACGAAGAATTTCAAGCAAGAGCAGTATTCAACGCCGTCCTGAAGAACAGGGCGGCGTTTTTTATGCCTTGCAGGACGAGCGGAGGATAAGGGGGTGTCGGATGTCGGGGGCACACTCCGGGAATTCAGCCCGGACTTGGTAGCGACGTCCGGGCAGCAAGTCAAAAAAGTTGTCACTGAGGGCGGCCGACGGATCCAGGACGATTTCAAGGTCCTTGACAAACCAGCGGCTCTGCAGGGTATAGTGCAGGCTCCGGCGGTCGATGGACTCGACGGTGATATCCATATCCAGGGGGCGAAGCCGGGCGTATTTATCCGGGGTAAACAGGTAGGTGTTTTCGCTGAGCAGCACATCCTCCTGATAGACAGCCATGTGCAGAATGGATTTTTCCGGGCAAACGGGATTGAGCAGGTCGCGCGGCAGTGTAATGGATGCCGTACTGTACGGGCTGACGGATACCGGGGACTGGCTTTGATCGAGGATGCCGCCTTTCATATCCAGCAGTTGGAATCGGGCCTGAGCTGTCAGCGGGGTCGGGGTGTCGTTGACGATATAGCCGTTGCGGGCGGGACCTGTTTGGCCCAGACAGATCAATACAGAAGCCCAGAACCGCCGGGCGTAAAAATACAATGCCTTGGGTCGGCCCTGAAAATCCAGCATCGAGAATCCCGCCGCGGGCCAGAAATCATTGCCCGACCAGAGGAGGATTCCTCGATTGATGGTGTTATTGGCCCGCAGGGTTTCGACAATCTGCCTGGCATATCTTGCCTGAACGAGCTGGGTCTGATAAATCTGCTCGGCAAGATTGCCGGGGGGGGCAAAGTAGTCGCTGGCAAAGCGGGCCAGCCGCTGCATGCCTTCGGTGTGATAATTCAGTTTTTCCACTCCCGGGCCGGCAAGAGTTTGTTCTTCGTCCGGGCAGGCGATACGGAGGGTTTCCTGCGACGGCAGGGACTGAAAGCCGGTCTCGACCACAAACGGCGGCATCGGTTCCTGCATCCATGACTCCATCGGTTTGTATTCATTCCAGCTTTGCCATAAATCCGTGACGGCGGGAGCTTTGCCGGGCAGGTGCGGCTCGGGTGCCGACGGGAGATAGTCGCAATCGGGATTCAGTTCGGCCAGCAGTTGAGTGAAAATTTCTTTGGATGCGGTTTTTTTATTTCTGCTGATTTTGCCGGACTGACAAAGACTGTCGATATGACTGTTGCCGCACCAGACCGTCAGGCAGGGATGATTGCGGAGCCGCAGGATAACCGCCTGGGCTTCACGGCTAACCTGCTCGTTAAACCCGTCGTAGTCCGGATAGCAGGCCGAAGCGAACATGAAATCCTGCCAGACCAGAATTCCCATCCGGTCGCATAAATTATAGAAATGGTCGTCCCCGTAGGTTCCGCCGCCCCAGATACGAATCATATTGATATGGGTGTCGGCCAGGGCGTCAATCCGTCGGGTGGTTGCGGCGTGATTGGCTTTGTCGGCACACAGACTGACCGGCAGCCAGACGATGCCTTTGATGTAGATGGGCTGCTGATTGATTTCGATGCCGAAGCCGGCGGATTGCGTATCTTTTGTCCGAAGGATGCGGATCATGCGTATGCCGAACGACAGCTGTCTGCTGTCGAGAGTCTGGTCGGCGGCGGCGAGGTCGGCCCGGAGTGTGTATAAGTGCGGGCTGCCGTAACCCCGCGGCCACCACAGTTGCGGATTGGGAATACGAATGACGGCGGCGTGGGTGTCATTGGTCCCCAGGTCGATGATATGAGTCTGCCGCAGGTCGCCGCCCTCGATGGTCAGTCGGCAATGGAGGGGGATTCCGACTGCAGACCATCGACGAACCGAAACGGCAATGCGGATGTCGGCAAACTGCCGATTGCAGTCGATGGTGCGAACATGGATATCCGCCAGATCCGCGGCAGGAATTTGTTCAAGGCGAACGGGGCCTGTAATGCCGCAGTCCAGCAGCGCCGGCCCCATCGCAGAGCCGAATTGACACTGAGATTTTCGAATAAAGACACGGGCGGGATTGCAGACGGATGGCTCGTTGGGCGAGCCGTATTTGCTGATGAGCTGCTGGGCGTGCTCCTGCGGCGGGCAGAATTTAATCAGCAGGGTATTGCGGCCGGGGCGAATCGCAGTGCCGACATCCAGGCGATGAGCAATAAAAGCATTGTCTGTGCCGCCGATTTTCTTTTCGTTGAGCCATATCCGGGTCAGGGTGTCCAGTCCTTCCAAAACCAGCTCGGTATGGTTTGTCGGAACCTGTCCGGGGCCGGTGTCAAAGACGGTGCGGAATATCCAGGCCTGCCGTGCGACCCAGCCAAAGGCCTCGGGGCTGGCATAGACATCCTCCATCCGCAGGATGCCGGCTTCGGCAAGACTCAAAAAGACGGATCCCGGATGCGATGTCGTCAGCCATCGGCCTTCATCAAGATCGGCCATTTTGCGGGCGGTTTCGGGGTACTCCCGAAATTCCCACGGCCCGTTTATGTCTATGCACGTCTTTATCATCCATGGCTTCCTTTCGTTGATTGCCTCTATTGTAGTCAAAGTCTGCAAAGAATCCAGCCGGCATTGCCGGGAATTCCGAAAAGCGAGGCTACCGCGGCGATTGATTTGATGGATTCGACGTAAAGGGATACTGGGCCGACCAGGTCTGATCGGTGGTGATGGTCAGGGTACCGGCGGCGGTGTTGTCGGTACACAGCCAGCCAAGGAGATAGGCGGTTCCCTGTTCAGACTGTATGGTTTTATTCGGCAGGCGTGTCGTCTGAGTGTAAGGGCCTTTGGCAATAAAAAACAGGCGTGTCTTGTCGGTATTGCCCCGGGCATCGGCATAGACTTTTGACGGGACGACATTGCCGCTCAGATGCGACTCGATGGTGACCGTTTTTTTGTCGGATTCATACTGTGCGGCCCAGTCGGCGTCAACGCGGCAGTCTTTGCCGAAAGACAGCGTGACCTGGCCTCGCGGGGCATCGTTGCGATGTACAGGAGCTTTGATATGAATGGGTTCAAGCAGTTCCGGCTGTCCTTTTCGAGGGGACGGAACGTTCTTGTCCGGGCCGATTAAGAGGTCTTCCAACTGCCAGGGGTGATCTTCTATGGCAGCAGGGCGTTCCATATATTGTCCGGACGGGCCAAAAATGGCTTTAAGGTCCATGAAATAGAGCATCATGGCGATGGCGATGACGATTAAAAGCCCCAAAATCGCTGCAAATCCTCTGTGTTGATGCATGGTTCTGCTCCCGGCACAACAAGTATTGTTCTTAAAATTAACATTCACCAATCGCCATCATACCGCCAAAGAGAAAAAAATGAATCATTTCTTTATGGAATTGTGGTATCGGGATAGACCGAATTTTTTAAAGTCGGATATAGAAAAATGGATTTTGATAAATTTATTTGAATCGTAAATATATTTATATTAAGTAGTTACGGCATATATGAAAATTTTATTTGAAAAGGCCTTGACAAGGGGCGGCTGGATGGATAAACTCCCCCTTCTCTTTGGAACCCGAGGGGTACGGAGAGCTAAAAAAAATTGCAAAAAATTTGCAATTGCCTGTTGACGGCCAAGTTTTTTTAGCTATGATGTACTCTCTCAGGCGGGCAAGGAAAAGGCTTCCTTAAGAAGCCAGACTTGGCCGCTTATTATTTCGACAAGGGTAGCCAGTCGACTAAGTCGATAGAGTATGTCCCGAGTTGAAAGAAGAGTGCTCTTTGAAAAGTAAACAGTTAATGCCATATTAAAGCAGCGAGAACGTTGGTTCTAAGGGATCACGACAAGACCCTTAAGAACTTTAAAAAACCAATTCAGGTGTAAAAATCTCATGCCGGGACGCCAGGTCTCGGTTCGCCAATTGAGTTCTCGTTGCGTGAGCGAGTTTGAGTTGGTGATTGCGAAAAAGATTGCCGTCCGTAAGGACGGAAGTCAAGGATACAAATTGAAGAGTTTGATCCTGGCTCAGAATGAACGCTGGCGGCGTGGCTAAGACATGCAAGTCGAACGATACGGTCGATTGGGTAACCGAGAGATCGTATAGTGGCGAAAGGGTGCGGAATAGATAGGTAACGTACCTCGTGCTTCGGAATAGCGTTCCGAAAGGAACGGTAATACCGGATGATATCAGCGATTGCAGGATTGCTGATCAAAGATTTATCGGCGCGAGAGCGGCCTATCTCCTATCAGCTAGTTGGTGAGGTAATGGCTCACCAAGGCGATGACGGGTAGCGGGACTGAGAGGTTGACCCGCCACATCGGGACTGAGACACTGCCCGGACCTCCACGGAGGGCTGCAGTAACGAATATTGGGCAATGGGCGAAAGCCTGACCCAGCGACGCCGCGTATAGGATGAAGTCCTTCGGGATGTAAACTATTGTCAGGGGCTCGAAAGCCGTAAGGTTGATCAGCCCCAGAGGAAGTCACGACTAACTTCGTGCCAGCAGTCGCGGTAATACGAAGGTGACAAGCGTTATTCGAAATCACTGGGCTTAAAGGGTGCGTAGGCGGAAATGTAAGTGTCTTGTGAAATACCTTGGCTTAACCAAGGCATTGCTCGGCAAACTGCATTTCTTGAGGCAAGCAGGGGTGTGTGGAACTCTTGGTGGAGCGGTGGAATGCGTAGATATCAAGAGGAACGCCGAAGGTGAAGACAGCACACTGGGCTTGTCCTGACGCTGATGCACGAAAGCGTGGGGAGCAAACAGGATTAGATACCCTGGTAGTCCACGCCCTAAACGATGTCGACTAGGTTGTAGAAGTTCTGACACTGTTACAGCCGAAGCAAAAGTGTTAAGTCGACCGCCTGGGGAGTACGGTCGCAAGGCTAAAACTCAAAGGAATTGACGGGGGCTCACACAAGCGGTGGAGCATGTGGATTAATTCGAAGCAACGCGCAGAACCTTACCTAGGTTTGACATGTACGGATGCTGCCCTGGAAACAGGGTTAGTTACCTTCGGGTGAAACGTACACAGGTGCTGCATGGCTGTCGTCAGCTCGTGTCGTGAGATGTCGGGTTAAGTCCTTTAACGAGCGAAACCCCTGCCGTTAGTTACCAGCGGGTCATGCCGGGAACTCTAACGGGACTGCCGGTGTTAAACCGGAGGAAGGTGGGGACGACGTCAAGTCCTCATGGCCTTTATGCCTAGGGCTTCACACGTGCTACAATGGTGACTACAGAGCGACGCAAGACCGCGAGGTGGAGCAAATCGCAAAAAAGTCGCCCCAGTTCAGATTGCAGGCTGTCAATTCGCCTGCATGAAGTTGGAATCGCTAGTAATCGCGTATCAGCTATGACGCGGTGAATGTGTTCCTGAGCCTTGTACACACCGCCCGTCAAGTGATGGGAGCCGGAAGTACCCGAAGTCGGGTTGTCAACCGCAAGGAGACGCCTGCCGACGGTAAGTTCGGTGACTGGCACTAAGTCGTAACAAGGTAGCCGTAGGGGAACCTGCGGCTGGATCACCTCCTTTCTAAAGGAAAACGGTTCGTCCGAGATAACGAATGTTGTCTCCATATAAAAACGAACAAAGTCAGGCGTGATCGCTGCTTTGGCTTAACTGTTGATTTTAAAAGGCTCTGTCCACAAGGCAGGGCCTTTTTTTATTTCATCGCATCTAAAAAAATTACGATGATGCTGATGGACACGAATCAGAATTGAAAACGGAGGATTTGCATAAATACCTGCTCAGCACGGCCAATAATTTGTCCCTGAGAATGGGTTTAGTCAAATACTCATTGCATCCGGCCTCCAGGCATTTCTGACGATCCCCCTCCATGGCGTTGGCTGTCAGTGCAATAATCGGAATGGTCGCGGATTGATTGCGAATCCTTTGGGTTGCTTCCAGTCCATTCATCACCGGCATTTGAATATCCATCAGGATCACATCGTATCTGTTTCGCGCTGCATATTCGACAGCCAACTGTCCATTTTCAACAATATCCGTCGATAATCCCCAACGTGATAAAATGGTCTGAATCAGAGACTGATTGGTTTTGTTGTCTTCAACAATCAGGATGGAACCCGACAAGGTTGATTCCGCAGCCGGCCCGGTTTGCATGACCTGGACGGTTTCCTGTTCCCGGGGATGATGACGGCATCCATGAGCCGGTTCGATGGGCAGACAAATGGTGAATGTGGAACCTGCAGCCGGGGCGCTGGACACCTGAATCGTGCCGCCCATTAATTGAATCAATTGGGAAGTGATGGCCAGGCCAAGGCCGGTACCTCCGAACTTTCGTGTGGTGCTGGCATCAGCCTGCGTAAATGGATTGAAAATACTTTTCTGCTTATCCGTCGCAATACCGATACCGGTATCTTTCACTTCAAACACAATCTGATTCCCTGTGCCGCAAGGCCGACCGAATACAGTCAGGCAGACGCTGCCTGTTTCGGTGAATTTCACCGCATTGCCGAGCAGATTAATCAGACACTGCTGCAGCCGCAGGGGATCGGTGGCTATCGTTTTCGGGACGGTGTCCGTGCTGCAGGACAATTTTAGCTGCAGTCCTTTTTCTGCCGCCCTGGGTTCCATCAGTGCCATGACGGTCTGGAGCAGGTCTTGCAGGGCGAAGTCTGTGATTTCGATGGTCATCCTGCCGGCTTCAATTTTGGAAAAGTCCAGAATATCATTAATGATGCAAAGCAGATTCTGGCCGGATTTGCGAATAATACTCAGGTAATTGGATTGCTCCTCATTCAGTCCTTCTTCGGCCAGCACGTCACAGAATCCCAGAATGGCATTCATCGGGGTGCGGATTTCATGGCTCATATTGGCCAGAAATTCACTTTTGGAACGATTGGCCGACTCGGCAGCCTCTTTTTCCATTCGCATCTTTTCATGCTGAGCCTTTTCCGTGATATCCTCAATCATGCCTTCATACGACAGGATGCGGCCATGCCGGTCGCGCAGACCGTGGCAATTGAGAAGAATCGCAGCAACGGACCCATCCTGCCGGTACACCTCTGCCTGGAAACCGGCTACACGATCCGAGTCCTGAATCCGGGACATAACGGCGTCATACTGCTCCGGATGCACAAATAGTGTCTTATCAAAAGACAGCCGGCATGTGTCGGATGAATCAGCATAGCCGAGGATGCGCGGGAAGGCCGGGTTGCAATGTGTAATCCGTCCCTCTTGGCTGCACTGAAAAATGCCCGCAGCCGCGTTATCGAAAATGCTGCGATATTTGTTTTCACTGCGCTGGAGGGCTTCCTTCTGAAGGCAGGACTGGCAGGCCCGGGCCAGTTTATTATTCAGTGGAATCAGCGATTTGATGGTATAGGCATCGAAGTCTTCGTCACGCTTATTGAAGTAAATCAGTCCGAAATCCGGCAATTCCATCAGATAAAAATGGTCGCTGCCCAAAATCGATCCGCTTGCCGGCAGCGCGGCGAGAAAGCCGGACAGTTCAAGCGAATCAGCACGATGCGGAATTCTCGATAGAATCGACTGGTAAACGGCATGGTTATGAAAACATCGCGGAATTGAGAAAACCGACTCATAATCGTAACAGCCGTCGGATTCCTTAAGCATCAGAACACCGCCGGCTGAACAGTTCAACTTTTTCAGATAAGTAAAGACGCTTTCCCTGAGCATCGTCTGCAGGTCGAGGCTGCCGCCGATTGCCATGGCGATTTCATAGAATAATAAATGAGATTGTTCGGGCGATAACTGCATCAGTTTTCCAGCATGGCAACCACGGATGTTTTGTTGTAAAATTCGAGATAATCGCTGCCGCTGTTGGCGATTTCGCCGATCGTCAGGGCGCCGATCAGCGGCAAGGTACTGCAATGAACCGCGTCCAGTTCCTGCATGAACATGTCTTCCAGGAACAGTACCCGCGAGATGCAATCGATGAACAGGGCTGTTTTAGGCCCGTCTTGACCGCGAAATGACTTTTCACTGCGCAGCAGGGCGGTTTGGGCGGCATGAACCAGCGAATCCACATTGCCGGTTAAAATATGGATATAGGATTCCTGCGGAACCTCTCCGACGCAAATCAGCGAATCCTTCGGGCCGACCTTGACGGGATCGCGAACGATTTTTTCAGCGCCGAGCTTGTTGATCCCAAACGGATAACTTTTGGCAATATCAAAAAAATTGCTTTCCGTAAAATACAGTCCCGAATGGGCCTCCACCACGTCCCGATAGACCTCCAGGGCGGGCTTCCAGTCCAGCGTAATGATCTGGTTGCGATCCGACTCGGTTACCTTGAATGGGCCGGCCACATCCATCCAGCCGTGGCTGACCCCGACTCCGCTTTCAATCGGCACAGACACCAGGACAGCGCTGTCCTGAATCAGGCCCTCGTTGGTGAACAGGCAGGGCTTTTGCTGAAAACTCAGAGAGCCGGCACCGCCGCCGATATAATTGAAATCCAGCCCAAATACGGTAAACAGGCTGTCCACAAGCGAGGTAATCCGTGTGGCCAGTCCATCGACCAGCACCAGCATGGTTTTGGCCCCGGTTTGTGATAATGAATCCTGAATCTCGCTTTCATAATCTATATTGGGATTGCTCAGACCTCCGATAACCTGTACACGGGCCTCCGTTGTAAGGCCTGCAATGATAAATCCTTTTGCCAGCTTTTGGTGATCGACCAGGATTTCCGGAAAAATCCCTCCAAAAATTGGCTTTTGAATCCGGCACAGGCAAGAATTAATCCCGGAAGGAGTGAATTGATTATCGTCGCAGGCCAGAATTAAGATGGACTTTATCTGGTCGTTTTGAGCTGCTGTATTCAGCATCTCTGCAAACTCATCGGTCTTGCCGGAAGTACTGACCTGAATAATCATCCGCGGGTTATCCTCTTAAAGAAATTGTGCTTCATCCATTATTTCTTTTCCAGCCTGACTTGTCGAGCGGGCAAAGAATCTGATACCGAGTGCCTTCCCGCGGTGCGGCCATCCAGTCTGCAACGGTCTCTCGCCATTTGAGATAGTGGGCTGTTTTTTTATGGGCTGCTGCGGCCTCATCCGACTCATAGGCCTCATACAGCATAAACTGGCATGGATTCTGATCGTGTTGGAGGAGGTCAAAGCGAAGGTTGCCGGGTTCCCGGATGGAGCCGTTGTGATTTTCAACCGTAGCACGGATAAAATCGTCTCGATGCTCCTGTTTTACATGAACAGTAACGCAGGTTACATGCATTGTATTACTCCTGACACAGTATTATGAGACTCTGACCCGAACGGCCGATAATCAAAGGCTTTTAAAGCGATAACACGAAGCTACTGCTTTCACGGTCAGTAAAAATCCCTACAGATATGTTTTCGGAAAATTATGCGGTATGCTTAATGATTTTTACGGAGGCCGGCCATCGGGGTTAGTTTGTATTGCCGGGTATTTTGCAGAAAATGCAGTATGCTTAATGATTTTTACGGAGGCCGGCCATCGGACCTGAGATATAAAGCTGTAACATCTGGCGGATCGACGGGAATCCGAATAATTCTGTCTTTACGTCCGATGGGTGCAGGAATCGATAGTCGGCGATTTCATCCGCGGTTTTCAAGTTGCCAAAATGGTCCACTTTACATAAATAGCCAAGATCCATCGTATGATAGGTGACATTCATATATGGATATTGATTGGGGGAGGAAAACAGGTAAATTGTCTCTGTGACATCCAAATTCAGTTCTTCTTTGATTTCCCGCCGGATGCCCTGTTCTGCATTTTCATGGGGGTCGATGAATCCGCCGGGCAAATCCAGGGTGCCTTTGCCGGGGTCTTTGCCTCGCACAGTAACCAGCAGGCGTCCCTCGGCATCGAGGATAAATCCCGCCACGGCCGCGGCGACATTCAGATAAAATTCAAATCCGCATTCCGTGCAGCGATAGGCCTTGACCTCATGCGGCACAAGGGCATGCTTCCCGCATCGGGGGCAAAAGCAAAACGGCGTTTTCGCTGAGTCGTGTTTTGTTTGCATAGACCTTTTTATCCTGTTGTTCTAATGACGCTCGTAGTAATTTAAGGCCTATCCTAATCCGACAGGACTGTTTAGGCAAGGATTTTGGTCGTGGCCGACCATTTGTCTTTAGCGTTTTTGAAGCTGCTCAATGGCCTGGGCGATTTTATGCCGCTGGGTTTCAATGGTTGTTGGGTCAGTGGTAAAATGCGTCAGGTCTTTGGAAATCGTCTCCGGCACCGTTAATAACTCAGCATATTGCTCATAAACGGTCTTGTCCAGTGAGCCTTTCTTCTCCGTCAGCAGCTTTTTAAGCATCGTCAGATATTCATAATCCTCCACGCCATCGCGGAGCATTTCCCAGCGGATGCTGTCCACCGGTCCATCCAGAACCGGCGATGTCGGCTTGCCGTCAGCCGCCGCAGCCGGCGGATAAATAAACCGCCCGTCCCCATTGCCCCACGGTATCTTCCTGCCCGCCGGCGTCGAATAGCCGCTGGTCCAGCTCATCGGGTCCTGATAAGGATTTTGCGGATGGGCTGCGTCCGGGTACGCCGCCGAACTGGTCCAGTAATTGGTCTGCCAGATGAGAATGCCCTCGATATTGCGTTCCCACGTCTGCCACAGCCATACCCGCAGCTCTGTGCCCGGATGATCAATAAACAGTGTACAATACGGCGCCTTCGGCCCGCAGCAGATATACCACCAGAACCGGTCGCCCTCCACGCGCCGCTGCTGGGCCGCCGAGTGCTGATACAGGCAGGAGATGACGCAATAGATATTCGGCCCCCCAAACAGCGGCGGTTCCGGCTGCTCGGTCAGCATCCGGTTAATCTTCGGGCAGGCCCGCTTGAGCTTGTCAAAGCCGTGTTTGACGAACTCATACTGGTGCGGATCCGGCTCATCAAACCAGTAGATAAACGCCTCATCGGTCCAGCCTTTTTCATCCAGATGCTGCTCTATCTGACGGCAATAGGACTCGAACAGGATGGCATATTCCGGGTCGTCTTCGGTAAAGCCCAGCAATTCCGGCGGGCTGATCTCGTGAAACGTTCCGCCGCCCATGCCGGGAATATGCAGTTGAAACGAATTAAAATGATAATCATCCATCGCGCGGCTCATCGCCTTATCCCAGGCGCTAAAATTCAGCACCGGCCTCAGCGTTTCGGCGGGGGCAAGCAGCTCCGTTCGCCGGACGGATTCAAAATCGCCGCCGATAATGAGTTCCTCACCCGTCCCGGCGTTTTTCAGTGAGACATTATCAAACCAGGTCAGTCCCGTGAACAGCCCATCATCCTGCCAGCGGGTGGCCCGCAGATGAAGGCGAACCGAACAGGCCCCCTCGGGGAATTCCGTAAACGTTTCGGAAAATTCCTTCCAGCGTCCGCCGCTTTGCACCGGAATGTCCCGGTTGCGTCCCGACATCCAATTCCCGCTGGCGTCATAATGATTCAGCGTGACCAGGGCGCTGTCATCCGGCAGGGCGTTACGCCATGCAAAAGACAGCGTCAGCCCCGCTTTGGGAATCGCAATCAATGGATTATAGGTCACGGTCTTGTTGGCGGTCTTGTCATCATCAAAAATGACGATTGCCGCATCCCCCTGGTACGCCTCGTTGGTGACGATCCGGAGGTTGTCCCAGTTTTTAAAACGGGATGGCGGCGGGGACACCTCCGGCCAGGTGACCCGGATGGAATCCAGCGGCGTCGGATCATAAGGCGAAATGCGGTGTGCGGCGAAGCTGGCCAGATACTTATCGAGAACCAGCCGCTTGTCTTTTTCGTCTTTGAGGCCATGATAATCAAAGACATTCGATGCCGAAAATCCAAATGCGCTCGTGCAGCTTGCCCGTTCCGGCAGGGTAAAGTCATACACCTCGACGTGCAGCGGAATCGCTGCGGCATAATCCCCGGCCTTCAGGAGAATCTGCCCGCTGTATCGTCCTGCCGGCGTCTCCCGCGGCACGGACACCCGAATCCACAGCGGCTGGTTGCGACCCGCCTTCAGGTCCATGGTTCCTTTGAGCGGCGGCAGCGGGTCCGGCCATTCGCCGACGGTGGTGCTGTCGTCGGTGGCCTGCGTTGTCGTTACATAATCCACACGCAGAATCTCCACCGCATTCGCGGCAAGGACTTCGCCTGCTTCGTTTCGCAGCCGGTCCACCGCTGCCGACAGGCCGGTTAAATCAGCCGCCGGACGGATCACCAACTGCACGGCTTCCGCTTCATTGCGGGCGGCTCGAACCCGTATAGCATCCTGTTTGTCCTGCGGCGTTGGGCTGTCTGGCTTAATCTTGCTGCCCGATGAAGCGGTCCAGAGGGTGATGCCGTCCGATGAGCCTGGCAACAGGAAGCCGCCTGCGGTATTTGGCCCGGCCGCAGAGCACACAGAGACCAGGACGATTGCCAGCGATATGAAAGTTGAACGCATAATCCATTCTCCTGTTACGAATTCCTTGACGATTCGCCGTTTCACAGAGTTGTTTGGCAGTTGCTGCACAGGGAGTAACATAACCGGCGGATAAGGAAAAATCAATGTGTTTCAATTCCGCAGGCAATAATTCTTCGTGCTGTTTAAAACAGGGCAATTTACGGAAATGGCAAAAGAAGAGCGACGCAAAAGCCTCATTCAAAATTAGGGACAGCGAGGCTGTTGAAAAAGTCCCACTGTCCCTAATATCCCCTGTTTTTGTCCTGATTATTCTTAATTGAAACTGGAAGAGTCACAAAGAAAGGGAAAGTAATACCATGAAATATAAAGAACCAAAACAGATTTCATATGAGGAAACTTTGGCCATTTTTGATCACGGCAGCCCCAAAGAAATTTCAAGAGCGTTGATTGCCATGTCTTTTTATGAGAAGAATGTGTCGCATATTGAAAGTTGGTGTCTATATTGGTGTAATTCTACCAACATAGAAATTAGTTCGGCTGCTGTAATATCTCTTGGGCATATAGCACGGATTCATGGCAGAATAACAAAAGAGGTTGTTCTGCCCATATTAAATATCCTGAAGAATAGACAGGGCTTGCAGGGGGGTGTTTCGGATGCAATTGATGACATCGACCTTTTTATACGACATACTGATAAATAGGGACAGGGGAGCTGTTGAAGAGGTCTTTGAATTTTGCATGTTATCATTTTTCATCATTGCCATGACTAATCATGCACAATCAATATCGGCAGTAACATCAATAGAGTGACTCTTTGCCGAATATCTCAGCCTTACATAATCGTACAAGCCTGCTGAATAACCAGAAGAATCCGGTCGAGATTGGATGGTTCTGTTACGACGGCATCAAAGCCTTTATTCTGGAGGGCCTTTGATTCGTTTTCCCCAAGCCCGGCCGCAATGGCGATGACCCGGGTATCTTTAAGCTCGTCATTTTCCCGAATGTGATTGCACAGTTGATGGGCATCAATCTGGTTTGACATCAGATTAATCAGGATGACATTTGGCAGGAATTTTTGTGCCATTAATCCGGCATCGAAACTGTTCTGGGCCGATTGGATATCAAATGCGCCTTTGGAGGTCAGGGCTTCGGTCAGGGTCGTGCAGGCTGTCTCATTGCTGTCAATCAGCAGTATCCGGACATGGCCTTTGTCGAGTCCATCTGTCGGGATATTGTGAGCCTTCATGAAACGGATCAATTCACTCAGGGGAATCCGGCGGTCCCGTGAACCAGGGATGCGATAGCCGCGAAGCTGGCCTGAGTCGAACCATTTCGTCACGGTACGAGGAGCGACATTGCATATTTGAGCGACCTGGCCGGTCGTGAGGACATCTTTTCTTTTCAGCATAAAAATACCCTGAAATGAATCAATTCGTTATGCGGAAACACAGTCATTCCGCTGGAAACAGATTCGTCAAGAAAGGGGGCTCGATTAACGAAAAACCTTGTTTTAATGAATATAACGTCTTTCAGGCTAAACAGGGTCCGATAATTTAAGAATCGAGAATATTTGCTGTAGAAATGGTTTTCGCTTGACCGAAAGTAAAGATTAGATATGATAAAGGATAGACCCTTTGCGTAGAGGGTTAAATATAGATAGCGTTTCCGTCTGACGGAGGATGATTCGGGCCGGAGGATGGAAACCAGCACAGCCGACCACGGAAAGTGGGCAGGCAGCAGAGCTTCATAAACATCGGTCTGCGACAAAGATGGGCGAAAGGCGGGACAAGAAGTGGTCCTGTCAAGTCCGAAATCGGTGTCGTGTCGGTGAATGTAGTCAAGACAGAGTTGTATAATAACAACGGCTTCGGCCAGGGTGCCGGGGTATGGGAAGCAACCCAATGAATGTATTCTTTCGAACAGGCAGTTTCGGCTCCAAACACAAGAGCAGTCTGTCTGAGAAGGGGATGTTGCGCCTGAAGCGTTGCTGATACTGGTCTTGTTTTGTTGACTTCATACCTTTGCTCATGCTGCTGTAACCCCTTGTGGGACCTGTGCATAAGACTGAATATGCAGTAGTTAAAGGAAAGGTGCAGCATGGAAATATTAGCACAAGCGATGGGTGGAAATATCATCATCGGGTTGTTTCTGGGGATTTTCGTTGGGGGTGGAGGGGCGGCTCTTCTGGTTGTGGGCCTTGCCAAAATGCGGGCCAAAAAAGTCGAGCAGGAGATTCAGAATCGCATTGAAACCGCCCGTCGGGAAGCCGAAACAATCGTCAAAGAAGCCCGCCTGGACGCTGCATCTGAGCAGATGAAAAAGCGTCAGGAATTCACCTCTGAGGTTGAGAAAAAAGAAAGCGAGCTGCGGAATCAGGAATTACGTCTATCCAAAAGAGAAGATGTTCTCGAGCGACAAACCGAACAACTCATCCAGCGCGAAAAACAAGTCAAACAATCCGAGCAGGAAGTACAAAGGCAGATCCAGAGCTACAATTCCAAGAATAAGGAGTTGTCCACGGTTCTTGCCCAGCAGAAAAGTCAATTGCTGAAAATCACCGGGATGGATGTTGAGCAGGCCCGTCAGTTGCTGTTGGCCAACCTTGAGGAAGAATGCGAACGGGAAATGGGTCAGTTGATTGCCCGCAAGGTGGCTCAGGCGGAAGAACAGGCCGAGGAAAAATCCAAGGAAATCATCAACCTGGCGATTCAGCGTTATGCGGCCGAACAGACTTGCGAAGTCAGCGTTTCCATGGTCGATATCCCGAATGACGAGATGAAAGGTCGCATTATTGGTCGCGAAGGCCGGAATATCCGGGCATTTGAAAAGGCGACCGGTGTTGACGTGATTGTGGATGATACGCCGGGTGTGATTGTGGTTAGCGGGTTTAATCCGATTCGCCGGGAAGTGGCCCGCCTGAGTATGGAACGTCTGATTCAGGATGGACGCATCCACCCGAGCCGAATTGAGGAAATTGTGGGGCAGACCAAGAAAGATGTCCACGCCAAGGTGATGCAGATTGGTAAGGAAGCCGCCGAAGAAGTGGATGTTCGTGGTCTGAATAACAAGATTCTCGGCATGCTGGGGGCACTGCATTATCGCACCAGTTATGGCCAGAATGTTCTGCGGCACAGCGTCGAAGTGGCGTTTTTGGCCCAGGTGATGGCCGACGAACTGGGGCTGGACGGCACCATGGCCAAACGTGCGGGTCTGCTGCATGATATCGGCAAGGCGATGGACCGCGAAATTGAAGGCGGTCACCCGGCCATTGGCGCCAATTATCTGCGTCGGTTCAAAGAGCCGCAGATTGTCATCAATGCCGTTGAAGCTCATCATGGCGACTGTCCGCCGGACAATCCGTACACCCCGCTGATTGCCGCCTCGGACGCCATCAGTGCATCGCGTCCGGGTGCTCGCCGCGAAACGCTGGAGCGCTATATCAAGCGGCTTGAAAAGCTGGAAGAGATTGCCGGCAGCTTCAAGGGCGTGGAAGGCTGTTTTGCGATCCAGGCGGGTCGTGAAATCCGCGTGGTAGTGGATGCCAACCAGATTAATGATGAATCCGCGATGAAAGTCGCCCGTGATATAGCCAAGAAGATTGAAGAAGAAATGACCTATCCGGGTGAAATCAAGGTGACTCTGCTGCGTGAAGTGCGCTGCGTGGAATACGCTCGATAATCCTAAGGGGCAGGTCTGGATGCGGCAGGCGGCTTGATCCGGTCTGTTGTGTCGAGTATCCTGTCGCAGGGTGCTGAATGAAGCTGAATATTTTATGTATCGGGGATATTGTCGGCCGGCCGGGACGACGGGCTCTGGCCCTGCGTCTGGCCGGACTGGTCAAAGAACGGCAAATCGATTGCGTGATTGCCAATGCGGAAAACGCCGCCGGCGGTTCAGGGCTGACACCTCAGATTTATGACAAGCTGCTCAAATACGGCGTGCATTTGATCACCCTGGGTGACCATGCATTCCGCAAAAAAGATATTATTCCCGTTCTGGAAGGCAATACCAATATTACCCGCCCGGCGAATCTGTCGGCCAGTGCAGCGGGCCGGGATTATGCGATATATCAGACGGCTCGCGGTGTGTCCGTGGCGGTGATACCGCTGATCGGCCGGATTTTTATGAAGCCGGCGGATTGTCCGTATGCCAAAATCGATTCGATTCTGCCGCGGGTTAGTCAACAGGCCGAGATTGTTTTTGTCGAAATGCACGCCGAAGCGACCAGCGAAAAAGTGGCGATGGGGTATTATCTGGACGGCAAAGTGGCCTGTGTATTCGGCACCCATACGCATATTGTGACCGCGGATGAGCGGCTTTTGCAGAAGGGGACCGCTTACATTACGGATATCGGCATGACCGGGTCGCACGATTCGGTGCTGGGGCGGAAAAGCGAATGTGTGATACGGGCGTTTCGCACGCAGATGCCGTATCCGTTTGAGATTGCCACCGGCGATGTGCGGATGAGCGGCATCATCGTGACGGTCAACAGCCACACACACACCGCTGAGAAAATCGAACGGGTTCAATTGACGCTCGATGAGGCGGATGCGATTGAATACGATAACGACGACGGTCGGCCCGACTACCAAAACGCCGGTTTTTATCCATAATATGCCATTGTTTAAGCCTTGAAATGCTCTGTACCGGGATTAGTGTTACTTAACCCGACGGTACGTTGTCTTTATATAGTAAGTGTTGCACAATCGATGCTGCAATGTAAACCGAATACAAGGCAAAACAGGTGAACTATATGAAGAACATCACGATTGCGAGGATGTCGGCGTTTGTTTTTTTCATCATGGTATGGTTTCAAGTCTCTTTGTTTGCGATTTCACGCGACGATTATCAGCGGGCCGAAAAGCTCCGCGAAACGTATTCCAACAAGGTTTTCAAAACGACCATTCAGCCCAACTGGTTTGATGGAAATCAGAAGTTCTGGTATCGAAACAACTTAAAGGAAGGCAAAGAGTTTATCCTTGTGGATTGCCGGCAGGGGGCACGCGGCCCGGCATTTGATCATCAGCGGCTGGCGGAGGCGCTTTCGACGGTTTTGTCGAAAACATACGTCGGGCAGAACCTGCCGTTTAATACGATTGAGCTGCTTGAAGGCGGAAAGATTCTGCAATTTGAGCTGGACGGCAGACGCTGGCGATTTGGCCTGGAGACGTATGAATGCCTGACGCCGGGCGGTGAGGCAGTGGCCGAACAGAAACAAGAACCCGACCCGTCCCAGCGGCCTCGCCAGAGGACTCGTCGGCCCATGCAAAATACGACGATTTCGCCCGACAGGGCCTGGGAAGTGGTGACTAAAGAGCATAACCTCTATCTGAAATCCACGCAGGACAGCCGTGAATTTCGGATCAGCCATGACGGCGATCCAAATCATTATTATGGCTGGCCGAACTGGTCGCCGGACAGCAAGACCATTGCGGCCTATCAAATCCAGCCGGGTGAGAACAAGCCGGTTCATCGGATTGAGTCCTCACCCAAAGATGGTGGTCGAGCATTGCTGCATTTTAATAATTATCTGCTGCCGGGGGATCGGTATGACATTCTGGAGATGAATCTGTTTTCCACAGAGACCAAGGAGCGAATCAAAGTGGATGACCAGCCGTGGGATGCGTTTGGCGTACCGCGTCTTCGCTGGGCAAAAGACGGCAAAAGTTTTCTCTTTGAGCATCCCTATCGCAGTCATCAGCGGCTTACCGTGGTGCGGGTGGACGCGGCGACCGGTAAATCCAGCGTGATTATCGATGAACGGTCAGAAACGTTTGTGAATATCAATTACAACCCGGTCCAGCCGCAGTATCTCAATGAAACTGATGAGATTATCTGGTCGTCGGAGCGAGACGGCTGGCTGCATTTGTATTTGTATGACAGCAAGACGGGGCAATTGAAAAATCAGATTACCAAAGGCAACTGGATTGTGCGGGAAATCGTACGAGTCGATGAAAAGGCCCGGACCATTGAGTTCAAGGCCTCGGGCATGGAGGCCGACCGCGACCCGTATTACATCCAGTATTATCGCATCGGGTTTGACGGTTCCGGGCTGGTTTGTCTGACGCCGGGACATGGGACGCACAGTGTACAGTTTTCGCCCGACCGGAGTGTTCTGATCGATACGTATTCCCGTGTCGATATGCCGCCGGTGCATGAACTTCGCAAGGCTGACAACGGCGATTTGATTTGCGAATTGGAGAAAGCCGATGCCGAAGAACTGTTCAAGGCCGGCTGGCGCGGGCCGGAACCGTTTTGTGCCAAAGGACGCGACGGCAAGACCGATATCTGGGGCGTTATCTGGCGGCCGCGGACTCTGGATGAGTCGAAGAAGTACCCCATCATTGAAGATATCTATGCGGGGCCGCAGGATTCGTTTGTGCCCAAAAGCTGGCGGGATTATGATTCCAACCAGTCCCTGGCGGAACTGGGGTTTGTTGTCGTTCAGTGCGACGGGATGGGCACACGCAACCGTTCCAAGGCGTTTCACGATGTCTGCTGGAAAAACCTGGCCGATGCCGGGCTGCCGGACCGCATCCTGTGGATCAAGGCTGCGGCGGCCAAGTATGCCTATATGGATACTGAACGGGTGGGCATCTTCGGCACCAGTGCCGGCGGACAGTCTTCGACGGGGGCGGTGCTGTTTCACCCGGAATTTTACAAGGTCGCGGTTTCCTCGTGCGGCTGTCATGATAACCGGATGGACAAGTCTTACTGGAATGAGCAGTGGATGGGCTATCCGGTCGGGCCGCATTATGAGCAGCAATCCAATATCACCAATGCCGACAAGTTACAGGGGCACCTGCTGCTGATGGTAGGCGAGCTGGATGACAATGTGCCGCCGGAGTCCACGTTCCGGCTGGCCGATGCGTTGATCAAAGCCAAAAAGGAATTCGAGCTGGTGGTTCTGCCCGGGGCGGGGCATACCTCCGGCGACTGGTTCGGCAACCGCAAGCGGTGGGATTTCTTCGTGCGTCATCTGCTGGGCGAACAGACACCCGACTGGAATGCCGCAGCACCATAGTACGCTGCGGGGATGGTGACGCCGGCGATTACGACAGATTTTCCACGCACCATTCCACGAGCTTGGTCTGATTTTTGTCCGGCGATTCCATAGCCTGGCGAAGCTGTTTAAGGGCTTCGGACAGGAACGGATTTTTCAGGGTTTGAGCCAGCCTGACCAGTGTTCGTGCCGCCGCACGCCGCACGGAAGCGATATCGCAGCCGATAGCGGCAATCAGTGAATTGATGGCCTGATCGGTCGATAATCCGTATTTGAGCAGCACATCCCCGGTTTCGCCGTCTTCGGTGTACGTGATTTCTTCAATCAGCCGCAGGGCATCCAGATGGACCGGCAGTGCGGCCCCCTGCACTTTGGCGAACATTTCGATATAATCCCGCAGCGGTTTAATCCAGCGATGGTCCCGCGTGAAGGCATTGAACACCAGGTCATCATAATCCAGGGGTTTGGGCTTGCCGTTGGCATCTTTATAGAGTCGGCGTCGTCCGTGATAATAGATTTCCACGGCGTCGAGCATGGCCTCCAGCAGCCCTTCTCCGCTGAAGCCGGTAAATTTAATGCCGTTGGCCGGGTAGTCCTTGTCGCCGAAGTCGTTGTCGGTCACGGTATGCTGCAGGCCGTCCTGATGATGAGCGACAATTGGGGTGCCGCCGGCGTGAGCTTCCTGCTGGCTGATGCCGCAGGGTTCGCCGACTTCGCCGCCGGAGGGCATCACGAAATACTGGCATCCCACATAGAGATTGCGGTATAGGTCCGGGCTGAGATTGCCTTCGGGGTAATAGGCGAATCGCCCGGCCATATCCGGACGGGATGCAATTCGCCGCAGGTGAGCGTCGTATCGTCTGCCGTCGGGGCTGTCTTCGACCCGCCCGCAGATGACAAACTGAATACGGGGGTTGGACTGGAGGAAATGTTCCAGGACGGTATTGCCGTCCATTTTCCAGGTTTCATGGCGGACGTAACGATTTTTGCCGTCGGTATAGACCTTCCAATCAACCAGCAGCTCAAAGCCTTTCTGTTTGCTGATGCGGTGCAGCATGCCGAAGATGACATGGTCGAGGCTTTCGCTGTCCGGTGTCAGGCGGATGTGGGGATTGTTCTGCAGGTCGAGCTTGGCCGTCTTCTTGGCGGCGTAATATTTATAAAACAGGCGTCGGCGGGCTGAAGGCTGCCAGGTTTCGACGAGACTTTTTTTGGTACCGAACCAGAACCGCTGGCGTGCAGCCATATTGAACCCGTTGCGTCGGGCAAAAAACAGCCCAAGGCGTTCTTTTTCGGCGAATTCCCAGACGTGGTTAAACAGCCAGGTCTCTTTGAGCATGCGGTCTTTCATCGCCCGGCTGACGGTGCCGATGAAGTGCGAGCTTCGCAGCATCGTATGCATCAGGTCGATCTGGTGGCCGTTGGGGCTGTAGCGATTGACGGCCAGGTCGTAATGGAATCGCGGATCCAGTCCCAGCACATTGCAGTAATAATTGCGTTTGACGGGATTGGCCTCATTGAGCGTGATGCCGTAGGAGGGATGCGGATTGTGCATCATGCTGCCGACTTTGGTCTGGGTGAAGTGCGGGTCGTCGCGGTATTCTTTCCATGTGGTCATGAAAGCGGCGACCAGCCAGGACGGCCATTCGTTGGTCAGAATAATCGAGGGATAGTAATTATAGGCCCGCAGTGCCTCGAGTGTGCCCTGTGCCAGGACGCGGGCACGACGGATTTTGTCTTCACCGGTGGCGCCGCTGTAGGGGGCGTCCAGATAGGCGGAGTTTTCGAGATACAGGACTTCAATGCGGGCGCGTTTGCCGTGTTTACGGCGGAGCAGGTTGGCCCGCAGGATGTTGACGATTTCGACTTTTCCCGGCGACGTGGTCTGGGTGGCGTCGTTGAAATCCGGAAACTGGATTGTGAACTGGTGGCCTTCGAATTTAGGCCCAAAATGCGACAAGATCTGTTTGCGGTTTTTCTCATACAGGGGAGTCACCAGCACAACATGGAATCCCAGTTCGCTGAGCACGTCGGCGATGTCGGTGGTGTAGATGCCGACGCCGCCGGAAGCCCCGCTGAAGCGTGATTCCGGGGAGACCAGAACGATGGTGCCGATGGCGATGGATTGCAGGATATCGGCGGCGGCGCGGGTGAGGTCTTTATCGAACCGCTCTTTTTCATTGACGGTGATGCGCATCAGGCAGTCGATGACCACCTGACGGACGGCGGGATTGTCGGCGCTGACTTCCCGCAGGAGCAGGCCGACGGATGCGGCTCCGAAATCATTTTCTTTGATGGACCAGTGAATCAGCAGGCCGAACAATTCGCCGAAACGGTCAAAGTCGGCTCGTTCCGGATGGCAGCATTCCGCAAAGACCCGGGCGACATAGCAATGACGGATGCGGTCGGCGCGGCCGTATCGGAAAAACCGCCGGAAGGAATCAAAGAGCACCTGTTTTTCCTGGATGGCCTGTTCCTTGGAAACGATTTCGAAAATGCTGCTGGATACCGGCTGGATGACACCGCCGAAGCCCAGTTCAAGCAGTTCGTGGCCGGACCAGAATTCCTTTTGTCCCCAGCGCATCTTGCCTTCGACGTTGTTGTAGCGTTCCCGCATTTCGTAGAATTCGCTGAACTCGATGCCCTCAATCGGCTGGCCGGTGTCGGCGCTGCGAAGGCGGAAATTATACGTTCGGGCCAGAGCCTGCTGGCCGTCCAGCATCGGGTTGGGGAAGTTAAAGACGCACAGCAGTTTTTCTTTCTGGTAGCTGCGGACAAAGGCGGCGATGCGGCCGTTGCCGGTGGCAATCGGAGTCAGCGTGCCCTTGGTCAATGCCGGATGTTCATCGGCGAATGCGAATAAGCCCCGCAGGTAGGTGCCGAAGCCGCGCAGGTAGGGATAATGATTCAGGATATCCTGACGGGCCAGGTTTTCATCATACCAGGGATGCGAGAAGCGGTTGTTGACCCAGTGCTTCCAGCATTCGGTGTAGGCCATGTCGAACCGGCGGGGGAACGAGCCGGCTTCGGGGCCGGGCAGACGGCTGATATGATACATAATCGGGCCGTAGCTGCTGAAGACCAGCAGGGCCGCCGCCGGCCAGATCATATTCTGGTAATTGCTGGCGGGGGATTCCTCGTCGTGGCTGTTGAACATCGACAGGGTCTGGCCGCCGTAGCGATGCAGCAGCCGCTTGAGATATTCGAGATTGTTATTGAGTCCCAGCGGGCTGTGAACGGCCTGGCCGCTGCGTATATTTTCGAGATTTTTGATGATGGCGTTGTAGGGAATTGTCGCCGATTTAATCATGCGGACTTCGTTGGCATGCCACTGTTCGCTGTAGGCCAGCAGGGCGCCGGGGACGGCTTTCTGGACGCGATAGGCGATATACATCAGGGGGATATTCGGCTCGTTGGTGCCGCGCAGGTCCACCGGCTCGAATCCCTTGACGGTGACTTCGCCCAGCAGCTTGGGCATCTGGGCCAGGTCCGGCCTGACCGGGAAAACCGTGTCGAATCCGTGACCGACATCGACGCGCAGGCCAAAGCCCATCCGGGTCAGTTCGGTACAGACATCGACCAGGTATTCCACGTTGTCGAGGTCACGCATATTGACCATGAAGCTGTCCAGCCATTCGTCCCATTCGCCGTCCCAGCCGGCCCGACGCGTCAATTTGCCGTCGGGACCTGCGATATAGACCGGCATGGCATACGGCCAGCTATGCCATGCGCGTGAAAAATGACTCAGCACACACAGCAGGATTTTCATGCCGAGCTGGTCGGCTTTTTGCTTGAGCCGCAGCAGGGCTTCGATGCCGCCCAGGTCACGCCGGACGGTGCGGCCGTCCCAGATGGAAAAGACCGACGGATCCGGTCCGGCCTCTCCCGCCCAGCCCAGCTCGAGGGCTCCCAGCGGATAGATGCGGGTGTAGCCTTCTTTTTTGATAGAGGGGAGCTGTTCGGCCAGGTCGTCGAAGGTGCCATAGACAAACGCCCCGGTTTCATCTCGTACAGGACGCATGTTGTCGTCGAGTTTGAGGTTGAAGGTGTCGGCATACAGGCTCAAAACGCGGTGGCCGCGTTCATCGGCGACACGTTTGAGCAGGCCGTGGGAATTTTCGTCGAATTTCTCGAATTGCCAGGTCTTGCCGTCATCAAAGGACGTCTGGACGGAGTAGTGAATCCATCCGTTTTTGCCGGGCAGATGAGCTTCGAAGTACAGTTTTTCCCCGGTGCTGGCCTGCTTGTCGAGGGCCATTGTCATGGGTTTCTTGCGTCGACCGTTGACCGACCACTGAATCCGGGCCTGAATATGCTTGAGGCTGATGCGAACGGGTTTGCTGAAATGGATGCGCACCGTCGGCGATTCCCCGCGGAAGAAGCTGCGGTTGATGCGGGCGGTTGGGAAAAACGGCGGACGCTCGGTCAGTAAATCTTCCAGAATCTTGCTGATGCGCAGGCAGACCGAGCGGCTGATGCCTTTATTCGGATGATACCAGTAATAGAGGCCTGCATAGAGTAATCGCAGGGATTCCTGGGGATTCTGTTTGAGGCGAATGCGGCGAACCAGTTCGTCGATGGCGGCGTTGACTGTGTGCACATGATCGGAAATCAGCATGCGGGACAGTTCGTCCAGTGCCGGGTCCACGGCACGGGCTTTGAGACGTTCAATCCAGGGTTTGATAAACGGCCCCTGGTCGTGAAAAATCTCCGTCCGTACGCCGTCGTGAACAACACTCAGGCGGGCGGCATCGATACTCATGGCATCGATAAAATACTCCGGTGCCAGACGCACGGCCTGCATGACATTGTTTTTCAGTTCGTACAGCACAACGACTGTACCGGAATCAAAAAACAGATGCTTAAAGCCGGCGGCAGTTTTTTTGGCTGCCGTCAGATTTAATTTCTGATGCTCGGCATACAGGGTCGCTTCATGAACGACGATGGATCGCAGCTGCACACGGCGTTTGTCCGAGTCCACCTGGGCGACTTTTAAAAATTCCGTTGCGGAAGCGGTCTTTCCGAAATACGTCCAAAATTCATGAATAGATAAAATCGTATCAAGCTCAACCAGGACGTTGTGCAGATGGGCGAAAGCAGGGTCTTCCGCAAACGCCTCCAGTTGACGAATCGTTGCTTCCAGAATAACCTTGTGTGCCTTGTAGAATCGCAGAGCGGCATAATGAATATGGCTGATGTGCTGGTCGGCATGGCACTGGTGATACAAGACCATGGCCAGACAGCCGATAAGAAGAGATTCCCGCTGTACCTGCTCTTTCGGGTTGAAGTCCAGCAGGCGGGTATTGAATAGGATTTCATGCGACATCAGGGTGGGAACCAGCGGAACAGCCGGGCTGACGCGCAGACGAATCTTTCGCGTGTTAAGATAGGTAAAGGCTTGTGGGTTGTATTTCTGTACGGTTTGCCAGGTTAATTCGAGGCAGCGGTGTAAAAACAGGGCCTTGTCTCTGCCCAGTCCGTTTAAAACGGATAAATCGTTCTGAATTTCACATTGCCCCTGCGGGGTAAATGAAAAAACCGCAACTGTATCCAATCCTTTGACCTGCGACTTTTCGGCGCTCATGAATCATCCTCGTCAGGGCATCCCGTTGACCCGCAGACACACAGGCCTTTCTTTATTTCTGTATAATATCATTGCAATTTGTCGTGATTTTGTCAAGAGGATTGGTCGTGAATCGGGGAAATAATTATCGGGGGAAACAAGGTATTTATTCGGCTTTAAGCTGACGACTCATCAGGTCAGCAAGAGCTTTATGCACACTCTTGTGGCCGTGGATAATGGCATAGACCGCTTCGGTAATCGGCATTTCGACATGATACTTTCCGGCCAGACCAAGAACCGATTCGCACGTTGCCGCACCTTCGACGACACTGTGTGTGGCAGCCAGGGCTTCGGCAGCCGATGCCCCCTTGCCGATGCGTTCGCCGAAGGAACGGTTCCGGCCTTTGGGTGAGACACAGGTAGTAACCAGGTCGCCAAGGCCCGATAATCCTGCGAAGGTTTTCTCTTTAGCCCCCATCGCGATACCGAGCCGTTCAATTTCGGCCAGTCCACGACTGAGCAGGGCGGCTTTGGCGTTGTCGCCGGCACCAATGCCGTCGATAATCCCGGCGGCGATGGCAATGACATTTTTCATTGCCCCGGCCAGTTCCACACCCACAAGGTCGTCGTTGGTATAAACACGGAACATGGAGGTATTAAAAGTCTGCTGTATCTGTTTAGCCAGTTCGATATCCTTACAGGCGGCAGTCGCCGAGGCAGGCAGTTTACGAGCCAGTTCATCGGCAATCGTTGGGCCGGAAAGTACCGCCAGCGGATGGCTATCGCTCAGGATTTGCTTTAAAATTTCCGTTGGGCGAAGCAGGGTCTTGTTTTCAATTCCTTTGGTGGTGCTGACAATAGGGACTCCGACAGGCAGATGGGATTTAAGCCGATTCCAGATACCCCGCATATATTGACAGGGGACCGCGGAAACAACTAATTCCGCGCCAGTCAGTGCCTTTACATCGTCGGCCTCATACCGTAATTCTTTCGGCAGTGGATAACCCGGCAGAAATCGGGAATTTTCCCGTTTTTCGGCAATCTGGGCAAGCTGCGCAGCGTCGAAGCCCCACAGTGTCGTCCGGATGCCGTTTTCACACAACAACATTGCACATACACTGCCCATTGCACCATCGCCAACAATTGTTACGGTCTTAAACATGGCCGATATTTAACCACCAAATGGATAGAAAATCAAGGATTTACATGAATAATCAAAACGCGTATAATCTCTTTTCATAGAGGCATGACATTGGGTAAAAAATAAGAGAGGATACCGCACGTGAGAAAAAAAGAAATCAAATCACCGTTTAAGCCACGGCAAATTGTCCTGGCCTGCGTATTTATTGTCCTGGTATTGGCGTTTTATGTCTATTGGCTGTTTTTAAAACCCATTTCACCTGATCCGGGATTTGCTTCATTACGGGTTGCCGATGCCGCCGCAAATCCCAACGGACCGGAGGTGCAGAAAATTCTGGCCGCCAATCATGCCGTGCGGTTTGATTTGCCCGGCTGTTCCAATCTGCACAAAGTCAGCGACTCGCTGTATCGCGGTGCCCAGCCGACCCGGGAAGGCTTTGAGAATCTTAAAAAGCTGGGCATCAGGACTGTGGTCAATCTGCGGGGTCACCACTCCGACGAGGAATTACTGGCCGGGACAGGGTTGGACTATAAACCGATCCCAATGGATACCTGGGATGTGACGCCGGACAATGTCATGGCGTTTTTGCGTATTGCCGCCGATCCGAATGCCGCGCCGGTGTTTGTCCATTGTCAGCATGGTTCCGACCGGACCGGCACCATGGTCGCGGCGTATCGAACCATCATACAGGAATGGAACCGGGACCGTGCTATCCGGGAAATGACGCACGGCGGATTCGGATTCCATCCCCTCTGGACGGAACTGCCCGCCATGCTGCGCAAGCTGGATATTGAAGCAATCAAAAAAGAACTTCATGCCCGTTAACCAGAAGGCGTTAAAGATTCCGGAGATTATTTACGGATAATCACCTGAGGGGTGAATGCGGTATGCAAAATGGTCCAGATTTCATCGGCATTTTCGCACTGCATGATATCCTGGCGGAGCTGGGCACGGCTTATGACGCGGGCAATCAAGCCCAGGATTTGCACCTGCACATCGTCATCCGAGGCGGGCGTCAGGATTAAAAAGATGAGTCGGGCGGGTTTGTTGTCGGGCGAATTCCATTCGATTCCTTCCAGAGACCTGCCAAATACAACGATTGGGCTTTTTAACGCGGCAAGTCTTGCATGAGGAATGGCAATCCCTTCTTCCATGGCCGTGCCCATGGTGCTTTCTCGCTGAAGCACATTCCGGCAGATGTCCTCGACATCCAGAGAATCGTCAATCCCTGCTGCCAGCACGCAAAGCTCACGGATACCCTGTTCCCGGGTTGCGGCCTGCATCCGGGAGATGATTGCCCGATGGAAAAAGTATTCGAGAAGGCTGATTTCCCGACGTTTGCGCAGTGAATATCCCAGCCATGGCCCGAGGATAACCGAAGAAGCCACGGCACTGAAAACAATCGCCACAAACATCGGCTCGGTGATCAGCCGGTCTTCCATGGCAAGCATGCCGATTACAATCACCATCGCGCCCCCCGGGGTGTGAGCAATGGCAATTGACTGCAGGTTGGATTTGGGCAGGCCGGTGGCAACGGCTCCCAGCCAGGCACCGTAATATTTGCCCGCAATCCCCACTGCGGTAACCAGCAGTACCAGAAAGACATTAAAACTGCCCAGGAAATCCACTTTCAGGCCAATATTGACAAAAAACAACGGCACGAATATCGCGTACACCATCTGCGATATAATCTGGCGAACGTTTTCAGAAAGAGCCTTGCTGCCGCCGGCCATAATTCCGGCAATAAAAAATCCAAACAGGGCATGAATGCCGATTTTCTGAGTGATGGCTCCGCACAAAAGCCCCAGCAGGCAGATGAATGTCAGCGAGATGCCCGGCTGGGGGAGCTGCTTTGCCTTGATTTTGGTCAGAGCGGTGTCGGTCAGCGTTCTGCCGAGGGTCAGGCATAAAGCAGCAAATCCGATCGTGGCTGCGGCAATCAGGAGGATATGCACGGCGCTCAGGCCGGACTGCATGAAAAAGCCAAGGATGAGCGTGAATAAAAGCCATCCGATCAGGTCGTTGACCGACAGGGCCGATATAATCAGGAATCCCAGGTCGGTTTTGGATAATTTTAAATCATGCATGGCCCGGGCGGTAATCGGCAAATCGCTGATGGTCATGATGGTTGCCATAAACAGGGCGAAGATAATCCTGCGTTCCGGGTCGGCCAGAAAATCGCCCGGCAGAAAATAGCAGGGGACAAAAGCGACGATCATGGGAATAATGACGTCCCACAACGCGATGGCAAGGGCTTTGCCGCGCTGCCGCCAGGCGGAGGAAAAGTCGATCTCCAGGCCGGTTTCCAGCAGGAGGAATAAGACGCCGATCCACGCCACGGTTTCCAGCATATTCTGCTGCACCGGGTCTGCCGGGAAAATCGCCTGATGCCAGCCCGGCAGGAAGCGGCCCATGATGGTTGGCCCCAGCAGAATGCCGACCAGGATTTCAGCGGTCAGGGGCGGCTGCTTCCATTTGCGAAATAATTCCCCCAGCCCCCGGGCCAGGCCCAGCAGCACGAACAACTGGACCAGAAAAATAAAGATGTTGTGTTCGCTGAGATTCTGCATTGTCCTGTATCTTATCCAGCAGGATTCAAATTATCCAGTCTGTTTATCGCCGGTCCGGAAAAATTTATCGGAATAAAACGGATAATTGGTCTTTGGTTTGCGGGTCCATGGCTTTCGGATTGGTCCAGACCGCCATTTCCAGTGTTTTTCGACAGGGGCAGGTGTCATCGCACAGACTGTCGCGGGTGTCCAGCACCGCCTTAATCAGGCTGATGGCGTTGTCGGTGGCGGCATTGAGATTGCCGAAGATTTCCTTGAGCAGGAGCTGCTTGTTTGTCTGGCCGTGATGCTCCTGCCAGCAGTCATAATCACTGACCAGGGCCACCAGGGCATAGCACATCTGGGCCTCGCGGGCGAGCTTGGCTTCCGGCATGGCTGTCATCCCGATTAAATCCCCGCCCCATTTCTGATGCATCAGGGATTCAGCCCGCGTGGAAAACTGCGGGCCTTCCATGCAGACATACGTTCCGGCCGGATGCACGGTTGTGTGGATTTGTGTTGCGGCGTCCTGAAGCCGTTTTCGCAGCCGTCCGCAGCAGGGCTGGGCCATCTCACAGTGGACCGCTCCGAGGGTGTCGAAGAATGTATTTTGCCGCCGGAAGGTTTTGTCAATGAATTGATCCACCAGGACTAACTGCTTCGGGGCGTAATCCTGCCGCAGGGAACCCACCGCGGCGCTGGTAATCAGGGTAGTAACGCCGATTTGTTTGAGGGCAAAGATATTGGCTGCATACGGCACACGCGATGGATTAAAGCAGTGCCCCGGTCCGTGACGATTCAGAAAGGCCGCCTCGCTGCCGCCCAGTCTGCCGATGCGTATCACATCGCTGGGACTGCCGAAGGGAGTCTTGACTGTTTCTGTCCGTACATCGGTAAGCTGGTCAATAATGGCCTGCCCCAGCCCCGAACCGCCGATAATTCCAATCATGGTTTTGTCCTTATGTTTACTGGCCTGCGAGACTGCCGAAGACCGACAAATCCGGCCTGGCCTGCGGGTCGGACAGATTATACTCGGCAGATTGGGTTTCCTGCAACGGTTTTAATCGCGGGTCGGACAGGTCCAGCCGATACATTATCTGGTTGTATTCATACCGCGGCGTCGCATGTTTTTCGTCGCCGGAAAACGTGATGCAATAGGTCCCTTCCAGATAAATCAGCCGCCCGTTGTCCTGGTCGAAGTACGGGTGCTGTTTGGGATTATACAAGGAATACTTGTTATGGGTGATGATTTTTGCGGCGGCAGTCCACGGCCCGACCGGGGTGTCGGCCTCGGCATACCAGACCTCGCCGAGATTGGAGCTGTCGCCGCCGAACTGATTGAAAATCATAATCCATTTTTTTCGCCACCGGTTCCAGCAGACCGACCCGCCATGCGGTGTAATCTGTTTTTTGCTGTCGCAGTCCACCATGTGCATGGCCTGATGTTCCTTCCGGAGGGCCTGCTGTGCAGCGGCTCTGGAGCCCAGGCGCTCGGCCAGTTTGCCGAAAGTAATCCAGCGACTGGACGATTGTCCCGCCTCCTGCCCCAGCGCCGTCAGGACTTCATATTGGTTGGGGTCGCTGGCCTTGCTCAGCACGGCCTCAACCCGCATTCGAACCGCCGCCGGAAACGGGATGGTAAAATACCAGTAGGAAACCCCGTTGACCAGCACCGGCGTCGGATGGCCGCAGGCGTGGTAGGGCATCGGCTGTTCGACATCCCGCAGGATCGGCTCAAAGCATTGTGTGGTGTCGTTGTACATTCCGATTCCCTTCTCATGGAAATGGCCGAGGTCTTTCATCCGGGCAAAGTGGCACAACATCCGCTGTTGACCCTGCGGGTCTTTGACGGTGATGATGCCGTCAATCCACACCATCCCCGGCCCATCCATCGGGAACATCTTTTTACTGAAGCCTGAATCATCGATAAAATAGGTCAGGTTCACTCCCTTATCCGGATCCAGCCCGCCTCTGCCCGGCAGGGCGCTGACGGCTCCGGAAGTGGCAAACTGCCCCAGTCCATAACTGACCCGTGCCGTATCGCCCCAGAACCAGTAGAGCTTGCCCTGATACAGGCAGTTATTGACCGAATCCTGTCCGCAAACCTGGGCATTCAGCAGCGGCTGGTCAATCGCCGCCTCCCGTCCGGCCAGGATGCTGTCACGGTAAATCCCCTGGCCGGTCACGCGATACAGTCGCTGGGCAATCTGGGTACGTTTGACCTTGACTGTCGCGGTTTTGCCCGGCTGTGTATCCAGGGCGACGCCCCGCATTCCAAAACCGTCGGCGGTAAACGCATAGCCGGGGCTTTCGACAAAGAAAAAGACCTTTTGTCCCATCAGGCCAGGCTCGTAAAATGCCGCCAACCCGCCGCTGTCGGTATAGAGCCGAATCATGCTGGTCGTGCGAAGCTCCACCAGCGGCACGCCCCGGCCGGTTTGCTCATCCACCACATGGATGAAAAAATAATCCGAAGCGGCGGCCCGGCAGACCGAGGCCGGCAAGCAAAACATTATTACGGTCAAAAGAATCAGGGTGTACCTGACATGTTTCATAATGTACCCTGTAATAGGCTTTTTATTGCTGCGGGGCCGGGGTTGTTTCCGTTTCCGGCTCAGCGGCTTTGGCAGTATCCGTTTTCTCAGTTGGGGCCGCGGCATCCAGTTTCAGGTTGACAATCCGTCCCTTGGTCATCCGCTTGACCGATAATTTCAGCTCGCCGCCGGCTTGAATCATGGTCTCGAAGGCGTTCACATCCGTCACGGGTGCATCGTTGACGTGCGTGATAATCTCAAACGGCTTGATTCCGCCGACGCTGGCTTTGCTGCCCGGTTCGATCTTGGACACGATGACGCCCGGATCGGCCGGCGTCAGACGGAAATACCGCTGCACTTCATACGTCAGGTTGCGGACGGTGATGCCCATCGCCTCGGATTTGAATCGTTTGGCCGAGTTATAATGCGAGGGGCTTTCGGTAATGACCATATCCTTGACGATAACCTCGCCATTGCGGAAAATCTCGGCCTGAAAATGCGTCCCGAACCCAAAATCCGTCAGCGAGCGAATCAGGCTATTTTCCGCGTCGGCCCAGGGTGTCGGCAGTTGATCGTAATATTCTTCCGAAAGTTCGCTGAGCTGCTCCCACGGGAACATCTCCCCGAAACCGCTGTCAGAATCGTCGAGGATGACCTCCATCGGACGGGGCTGCTTGTCGATATGCAGCCGAAGCAGAATATCGCCCATTTCCAGCCCGGCCTGAGAAGCCGGGGAGTTCTCGTAAACAAACGAAATAATCGCGCCGATTTCGCCGTCACGGGTCATATCCGATACCTGGTTCATCCGGGCCAGTTCCGCATCCAGCGGCTGCATTTCCACACCCAGCCAGGCGATGCGATTTTCCTCGGATTCATCCAGCGGCACATTGGTCGCATCAAAGCTGGATGCCTGAGCGTTCATAACCGGCCCAAGATAACAGACCGCCGTCAGTGCCTGGTTATAATCCGACATCCAGCGATCTTCTTCAGACATGATTTTCTCACGCCGGGACAGCGGCAGGGCGACCAGTCGGCCATCCAGATCGAATAAATATCGGTTGTTGACCGACCCGAGCAATTGCGGCTGAAGCTGCCGGCGCCAGCCGAGCGCAAAGGAGGCGATACGGTATTGCTGGACGTACACCGTCTTGTTCTGGCCCTGAATCCGGACTTCGGCCCCCAGCAGCAGTTTCTGGTCGTATGCGGCGACCGGTTCGGGCGACAGAGCTGTCTGGACATGATTCAGCGGACGGTCAAGGCTGATGACCAGTCCGCCGTAATCGGCCAGCGAGCCTTCAAACCTGCCTTCCACCGGCAGGTTTTTGTGAGGATAGACCACGACCCGTTCCAGCCGCGAGGTCTGCTTGGGCGGCAGTTTGGCCAAAATCAGGATATGGTTGGGGTCGATTAAAAGCCCGGCCTTGTTCATTTCCGTCGCACTGCCGTCTTCGTCGCGCATGGAATATCGTCTGTAATTGTTTTCTGAACTCCGGGGGCTGCGGAAGTTCAGTTGAACCCGCACGATTTCACGGTTGATTTTCGTCTCAAAATCGGCGAGTTTTCGGGTCAATTCCTCCGCCGAAATCGCAGGCCAGTCCAGCGGCGACTGCTGCCAGGAGCCGTCCATCGGCAGTGCCTGTCCCATGCAAACCGCCGCGGCAATGCCGTTGGGGTCCAGAATCAGGCCGGTCGCCGTCCCTGCGATATACGAAAATCCGTCTTCACGCAGGGTGGGAACGTCCTGCATTTTTTCAATGCTGATGCTCCAATGGCCGTTCTGCTCGGAATAGGACGCCACCTTGAAGGTCTTGGTGCTGCTTTTGGCAAATGCAATCGGGCGGGCCTTCTGCAGGGGTTTGTCCAGTTGCAGGATGACGGCGCTCTGCTCGTAAGGGTATGCCGCCGGCCTGGCCTCAATCAGTTCATCCTGAAAACGAACGCGGATTTTCTCAACAAAGCGGGGGTGAACCATAATATCCGGCGTAATCACCTTGTCTGCCGACAGGACAAACCCCGCCGCTTCCAGCGGACGCTCCTGGCGAATCAGCTGGCTGGCGTCGCCATAGCCGTGAATCTGGCCGCACGAAGGACACCGCTGCCCCCAGCCGGCCACTTCCGGGGCTTCACCCTTGTCAAATCGCAGGGTGTATTCCACGCGAACCAGCGAGGGCTGCACCTGTTTAATCATATCCGAATCCGAAACCGCGGCCGCTGCAAAGCTGTACAGTCCCGCTGTCAGGATGAATCCATAAATCATGACCTGTTTCATAGAAGCCCTTTCTTCAGGTATCAATGGTGAAATTAATGCTTTTCGTAATCCCGTGAGAATTCCAGTACCGCCTGCTGCATCAGGCCGTTGCGCAGCACCGTAAAGACACAGCGGTTTTTCTGCTGCACGGCGGCGATGGCCTCGGCATGAATGGTCCGCATATCATCCAGCGTCCGAACGTCCCGCCCGTCGATTTTCAGGATAATATCCTGTTCCCGCAGGTTGGAGTTGGACGCATTGCCCGGATACTTGATGCCGAAGATAAACACCCCTTCCTTGCGATAATAATACAAGTCGGGATTTTCAAACTGGTTGATGGCTTTGACGGTAAAATCCCACCGCGGGCAATCCAGCTCGTCGCCCTGAACCTTGCCTTTGTCCGTCGGGATCAACTGGACTTTGATCGTGTCCTGATTGCGGACCAGTTCAACCTCGACAGCCTTTTCCTTTTCCAGCAGCCCCAGGGTGCGCCGCAGCACCGGCAGGCCTTCTTCCGTCATGGCCGTGACAGGCTTGCCGTCGATGCGAACAATGCGGTCGCGGGCGACAATCCCGGCCCTGCGGGCGGGGCTGTCCGGGTCGGTCTCGGCAACCATGACACCTTCCGTCGCATCAAAATAGATGTTCCGGTTAAAATCCCGAAGCGGCTGAAGCTGCAGGCCCAGCCAGCTCCAGTTGACCTTGCCGAACTGTCGAAACTGCGGTACGACATGCTGAATCGTCTCGCTTGGGACGGCAAATCCCAAATCGCCGCCAAGCAGCCTGCCCAGCGTGTTAACGCCGACAATTTCGCCTTTGGTATTGACCAGAGGGCCGCCGGAATTGCCCGGGCTGATCGACGCATCCGTCTGCAGCCACAGGCTGTATTCCCCCTCGGGCAGATACCGATGGGTACAGGAAATAATTCCGATGGACACGCTGCGTGACAATCCCCACGGTGCCCCCATCGCCATCACAAAATCGCCTTCTTTGAGCACCGTCGAATCCCCCAGCTTCGCCGTCGGCAGGGGGGAGGTGTCGCCTTTGCGTTCCAGCTTCAGCAGCGCCAGGTCGGTATCCTTGTCCGATCCGATGAGTTTGGCATAATAGGATACGCCGCTGTACAGCAGGCACCGGATTTCGACGGCCTTGTCCACCACATGCCAGTTGGTCAGAACCTCGCCGTCCGGGGAGATAATCGAGCCGCTGCCGGCCACTTCCTGCGTGATTTTCTTGCCGCTTTCGTGATTTTCACTCAGACACTTGATATACACCACCGCCGGAAAGACCTTGTCTTTGGCGGTCTGCACAATCTCCCGAAAATCCAGTGATATCTGGTCCTCGGCAACCTGCCCTGACCCCGGCTGACTGAGCATTATGAACCCCAGTATTATGCCGGCCCAGACCTTGAACAGTTGACCCATAAACATGCTCCTTTTCAGTATCCCATTATCCAATCTGTATTGTTCAATGATGCATGAATATCGTTCTGATATGAGAAATATTATACCATCGAAAATGGCGTTGGCAAGCCGGGAATTGGTGTCATGTCAATAAAAAAAGATACACGACCCGCTAAGGTATCGTGTATCTTGGGAATGTTCGGAAAACAGTTTTATTCAACCGTCACGCTCTTGGCCAGGTTGCGGGGCTTGTCCACGTCGTAGCCCTTGAGCACCGCGGCATGATAGGCCAGCAGCTGCAGCGGCACCACCGTCACCATCGGCTGCAGCGGTTCGCAGACATCCGGCACATAAATCAGATGATCGGCAAAGGCACGAATATGCTCGTCGCCTTCGGTGGCCACGACAATCGTCTTGCCGCCGCGGGCGCGGACTTCCTGAATATTGCCCAGAATCTTTTCATATTGTGAACAGCGGGTTGCGATAAACACCGCCGGCATCTGGTCGGTAATCAGGGCAATCGGCCCGTGTTTCATCTCCGCCGCAGGCAGGCCTTCGGCGTGAATATAGCTGATTTCCTTGAGCTTCAGCGCCCCCTCCAGCGCCACAGGATAATTAAATCCGCGTCCCAGGAACAGCCAGTTGGGTTTGTCGATATTGGCCGCGGCAATCTGCTTGATATACTCGGATTGCGACATAATCGACGCGACTTTGTCAGGAATCAGAACCAGGTCATTGAGCAGTTGCTGGGCCACGTCACAGCTCAGATGCCGCCTGCGCCCCAGTTCAATCGCCAGCATGGCCAGGACCGCCACCTGCGCGGTGAACGCCTTGGTGCTGGCCACGCCGATTTCCGGCCCCACACGCAGATATACGCCCGCGTCGGTGGTCCGGGCAATCGTCGAACCGACGACATTGACAATTCCCAGCGCCAGTGAACCGCGTTCCTTGGCCAGTTCAATCGCCGCCAGCGTATCGGCCGTTTCGCCGGACTGACTGATGGCAATGACCGCCGTCCCTTCTTCCAGAATCGGGTTGCGATAGCGGAATTCGCTGGCGTATTCCACTTCCACCGGAATCCGAGCCAGTTGCTCCAGCAGAAATTCCCCCACAATCCCCGCATGCCACGCCGTCCCGCAGGCGGTCACGATAAAGCGTTTGGCCCGGGTCAGTTCGCGGAAATAGTTCTGCAATCCGCCCAGAATCACCCGCCCGTTTTTCAGGTCAATACGACCGCCTAAGCAGGTTTCAATCGCCTTGGGCTGCTCGGCGATTTCCTTCTGCATGTAATGGTCGAAACCTTCCAGTTCAATCTGGTCCAGCGAAATCTCGATTTCCTTGAGTTCCTTCTGCACCTGCTGATTGCTGATAGTCTTGGTATAAAAGCCGTTGTCGCCGACGGTCACCATTTCCCCGTCGGACAGATAAATCGCCTGCGTGGTATGCTCGACAATCGCCGCCGCATCCGAGGCAATGATATATTCATTCTCGCCGACACCCAGAATCAGCGGACTGCCTTTTTTAACGCCGACCATCATATCCGGGCAATCCGAACACAAAATCGCAAGCCCGTAGGTTCCATGCACCTCATTGAGTGCCTGCTGTATCGCCCATTCAAAGCGATGGCAGTTCTGCGGGGCCTGTTTGCCGTCTTTAGTCTTCTGGTTGGCGTAAAAATACCCGATCAGGTTGGCCAGTACTTCCGTATCGGTTTCGCTCTGGAATGTGCAGCCTTCCTTTTGCAGCCATTTCTTCAGGGTTGTATAGTTTTCAATAATACCGTTATGCACTAAGCAAATCTTGCCCGTGTAATCGACGTGCGGGTGGGCGTTAATCGTATTGGGTTTGCCGTGTGTCGCCCAGCGGGTGTGCCCGATACCGATACTGGCCGGATCGGCAGGACGGGGCAGCAGTTCCTCCAGCGCGCTGATTCGACCGCTGGTTTTGAAGATCTTAAACGAGTCATCCTCTTCGACAAGGCAGATGCCTGCGGAGTCATAGCCTCTGTATTCAAGACGTTTCAGGCCTTCAATTAAGATCGGTTGTGCCGTTTTCTGGCCGAAATACGCGACAATTCCACACATAACGCATCCTTTATCAATAGAAATAGTTCATAATTTAGTGCGGCCCAAGTATTATCGGTAAATCGCAATGGCCTGTAAAGTTAAATTCCGGCGACTGCAAATCTGCGCAAAAAGATATGGAAATACTCAAATTGAAAACAAGCCGGGTCCTGTAATCACAAAAACAGAAACAGGGGTTCGTGGTGAACCCCTGTTTTCGAGTCTGCTTCTAAAAAGACAGGCAATGTCTGTTAGTTGCTCGCGTCAAGCAGCCAGTCCTGTGCCAGGATGGAAAGATCAATCAGATTCACCTTGCAGTCCTGATTAAGATCTTCGGCATTCGTTAAATGAATCGGCAGACACAGTTTGACTGTCTGGTCATTCTTCACGAGGAAGAAATCGCCGAACTCTTCGGACGATAGTGCCGATGGATTGATGGTTCCTCGATAGAAACGAATCTGATAAACGGCCGAAGCGGCACCGGCAGGGATATCCCACTCATATTTGTGCCACTGGTTGTTGTAAGAGGACATGTCATACCAGTCTCTGTAAATGTTATATGAACCGCCTTTTTCATCATCAATCCGGATATCCGCGGTGCTGGTGCAATTTCGCTGATAGACCCAATAACCGAATTTATCAAACTTCGAGAAATCCACCGTCTCAGGCAGGGTGATGGTAATGCCGATAGCCCAACCGCCTTTGCTGGTATCGTATGACCACACGAGCGTCTGGTCATTCGGGTCGAAGAGCACCTCCGGGTTGAGATTTGGTGTCGGGGGGGCTTGCAGCTTCACAGTCCCTACGGCCCATGTCGTCCCGTCGCCGCCCCATGGGACAGCATATTGAACGACGTTCGGATCACCGGCTGGATTCCAATAGTCCTGATCCAGATAGGCCCAGGGGGCTGTCAACGATGCCGTTGTGTCTTCGAGCCATTTATCGGCCACCTGGAGCAGGTCGGCATTGTTGACCGCCAGGTCATTGTTCAGGTCCGTAATCAAATCCCGGACCACAAAGTACCATAACGGCCCCGCAACCGGTGTGCCGCCGTAGGTGGGTGTCACTCGCCAGTAATAACCCGTTGACGGTGCCAGATGAATGCCAAGGCCCGCATAGACATCAAAGCTTTCCAGATTCCCTGTCAGCGCAATGGGTGCGGCGTCGGAAAGATCCGGTTTGGTTCCGATTTCGATGACCGCAGAGTCCGGCGCTTCGGCAAAACGCCATGTCAGCACAGGATCCCAGAACAGGTCCACGGTACCGGAGGCTGGATTGGGATTGTAAGGCTTGCCGGCAAGGTCGTTAATGAAAGCCTGCAAGACCTGCCCGGCACTCAATGGTCTGCTGTACACCTTGAAATCATCGACTCTGCCGGTAAACGGCTGGCTTCCGCCGCTGACATTTCCGACCGACAATTTTTCATACAAACTAATCGTCTTGCCGGGATAATCTGTCCTTTTCGTACCATTGATATACCAGGTGACTATTTTTGCAGCGCTGTCGTAGGTGATGGTATGGCACTGCCATCCGCCTCTCAGGTAGCTGGAATCATTGGGCGTTGCCTTGTAGGTATTGTCGATACCGAAAATGTAACGGTTGAAATTGTACCGACCGAATTCAAAAATTTCCCACCCGTCAGGCCCGGCGCCGTTGCCGAGAATGGTTTCCCAGCCGCCGCCGATGAGCGGATCGCTGTAATCCCAGAAACTGATCGTCCAGTTTCCGCCGGTCGCTATATTTGGAATCGGCAGGGTAATCGGTTCATCCCCGAAGAATTCCGCCGCCGAACCGCTGCCGATTACACCGCCGGCAAAGTGCGGATTGGCACGCGTGCCGTTATTGGTACCGACGATGTCGGTCAGGGCGTCATCAAACGGCCAGTATCCGATCAGAGCCCCTGTGGTAAAGCTGATGGTGGTTTCGCTGACCGGTGCTCCCTGATGCTGGCTGACGATCTTGCATTGATAGGTGGTGCCGTCAGAAAGTGCCGGCGGCTGCCATTGCGTTCCGGCGACCGTCGCCGTCGGCGTTGCCGGCAGGGTTTCTCCGAAATAGACAGCGTATGCATCAATATAGGTCGAACCGGCTGCATCCCCCGTCCAGCTTATCGTTAAATCCGTCGCAGCGCCGGCGGCACCGTCGGCCGGATACAGGCCTGTAACATCGCCGCCGGTGGAAAATGTCAAAATATCCCCCATAATCGGGACCGTATTGACATCATCGGCTGCATCGATGCGCCAGTAATACAAGGTTCCCGGCTCCAGAGGAGACGGAGGAATATAGGACGTGCTGCCGGTGGTTGCCACCGGCACAGTCGGGATATTGGGATCAATCCCTGGGTCAACCTCTTTGGGATTGGATGAAAGATAAACATTAAAACTGGGAGTACCCGTCGCATTGAAAACATCCCAACTGAGTTGAACATCCTGGCCGACCCGTGCTGCGCCAATGGCGGGACTGAAGTTGTCAACATACACCGAGCTTGGAATTTCTTCGATAATGAACGCTGTCAGCGGGGCCCGTCCGGCATCTTTGACCGTGGATACGGTCAGATTGCCTGACAAATTGGGTACCTTGACATAATTGCCATACACGGTGCCATCGGATTCGACCCATCCGGTTCCATCCATCACCCGGCCGTGGGCAGGGAACGGACCGCCCAAAACGACGGTTCCATTGACGGTCAATGAACCGTGCGTATAGTTTCCGTTCTGATCCGATGTGAACAGGATATAGGCGTTATATGCGGCAAACGGAATGCTGGTCACGGTGAAACTGGGGCCGTCGTCGCCGTCGTCCAGATAACCGACCGCGAGTTTGGCCTCGTCGGAGCCGGTGCCGTCGCCGTTATACCAGCAGTTCTTGGATTTCCACGATACGTCCGCCGGGGTCGGCTTGCCGTATTTGTCCATCAGGTCATTCAGGGTGCCTGTAGGGATATTGGCGCCGGTATTATTCCAGTAGGAACTGTTGGTCTTGAGCGGGCCGATCAATTGGCCTCCCGCAAACACCTGGTTGGTATTTTCAGCAAAATTCATCGAGATGAGATTGACCGCCCATCCCGGCGCGGCCAGCAGAAGGGATGCTGCGATAACAAGACAAAACAAGGTTTTCCTGGTTTTCATCGTTACTTCTCCTTTTTTCATTTGTTGGATAAAATGAATCTTCTCCATAACGACTTGCAATCCTGCTGCTACAATCGGTCAAGTTTTTTCATCGCTTTCTCCTTTTCATGAATACAGATGGATGACGGATAGGTCCATGAGAACGGGAACTTTATGAGGCAGATGGATTTGTATTGTTCCCGGAACGAATTGTAAAAGATGCTGAAATGGCAGACATTTCGTTAAGGTGCCAATCAAATAACTCAGAGGCATCAAGAGTTTGTGACCACTGCAAGAAAATCAAACAAGAAAACCCACTGCTAATAATCCTTGCAATGGTTAGCAGTGGGTTTCTATTTTTCCAGGATTAAAATGTCCTGTTCTTTTCATATTAGCTCTCCTTGTTATCGGACTATTATATCCTGTAAAGTCTGAGCGGCAACCAGAGTTTCACCGTATTTTATGGGGGGAAAATACCGATACGAAAACTGCCGAGAGTGTTGTGTGAAACAGAGGCCTTAATATGCGTCGTAATTTATCTGTTTTTGGAAAATTTGCCATTATTGACTGTTTGGAAACGAACCGTCCGGCAGTTTTCTGGATTCCGTGAATTATATGAAATGAAACTGGGGGAATTTTACCCTGCAAAAAGGCTTCTTTTGAAACGTGTTGCTCTTTGGGCACAAATCAGATATAATAGGCCGTTTAATCGAAGGGGAACTCCGTGTTCAACCCGAACCAGTGCGAAGATTAAAAGACAATGCCAACGAGGTGAAGATGCCGGAATTATGGATTGACGAAAAGTACAAGTCCAGCCTGTCGCTGCGGGAAACTGAACTGGCCATTAAGTTTATTAAGGATACCTTTGAGGAGCAGTTATCGCGGGAGCTGAATCTGCAGCGAATTTCATCACCGTTTTTTTTACGAAGGGGTTCGGGCATAAACGACGACTTGAACGGCGTTGAACAAAAGGTTTCCTTCCTGGTTCCGGATGCGGATATGGCCCAGGCCGAGTGTCTTTTTTCCCTGGCAAAATGGAAGCGAATGGCTCTGGCCGAATATGGATTTGAGCAGGGCGAAGGTTTATATACCGACATGAACGCCCTGAGACCCCAGGAAGTCCTGGACAATATCCACTCTGTCTATGTGGACCAATGGGACTGGGAACGGATTATCCGCAAGGAAGACAGGCATCTGGATTTCCTCAAAGCAATCGTTGAAAAAATATATCATGTGATCCAATCCACAGAAAAAGCGGTCTGCCGGCGATTTCCCCAGTTGACTCCGCTGCTTCCCGACAAGATAACGTTTATCCATGCCGACGACCTGGCTCAAAAGTATCCGGCGCTGTCCCCGCGGGCACGCGAAGATAAGATAGCACTGGAATGCGGGGCGGTATTCATCATCGGTATAGGAGCGGAACTGTCGGATGGCAAGCCCCACGATGGCCGTGCCCCGGACTATGACGACTGGATTACCGTCGATGGCAATGGCAAACGGGGGCTTAACGGCGATATCTTTGTCTGGAATCCGGTTCTGCGGCGGGGCTTTGAACTCAGTTCCATGGGTATCCGAGTGGATAAGAATAGTCTGCTGGAACAGTTGCGAATTCGCAATTGTCTTGAACGGGCGCAACAGCCATGGCATCAGCGATTGCTCAATGATGAGTTCCCCCTGACGATTGGGGGAGGAATCGGCCAGTCCAGATTGTGCATGTTCTACCTGCAGAAAATGCATATCGGGGAAGTGCAAGCCGGCATCTGGCCCGAAGATACCGTGAAACGGTGCAAACAGGCCGGAATTCGATTGTTATAAAATGAAGAGGCGGCCTGTTTCTTTCGAAAACCAAAAACGAGTCGACACCGTCCGCCCGGGGCACAATGATATACTTGTTAAGTATGTTATGGTACGGGAACCTCGGCGTGGATTTTATAGAGATGGCATTCATAGCCGTTAAATTGATCTGTAAACGCAGCGTTTTTTAGTGTGAGTTGACGATCTTCACCAATTACCTCAACGTCCGCATCCGGGTAATGCGGCAAAGTAAATTGCTTATTGGTGATGTCCGGCCGCATGCCCACGGCGAACAGATAAGTCTTTCCCTGATGGATACGCACAGCAAAGTCAACAGGACTGCTGTTATCCATGGAATCCATGCTTACCAATCCCTTCACTGACGGGCTGTTGATAACGGGCGCCAGTTGATGGATTTGGCTGTTGATTTGAGTAAAAGCCGCCAATCGCTTCGCATTCTCCGGACGCAGCATGGCCCGCGGATCAAATTTGGATACGGAGGTTTTTCCGTGAATAAAGTAAATCAGCCCCCTGGACCCATGAATAATGGACATCCAGGCCTCCGCGCGTACTTGGTCCATGGTTGCCTGAATCCCGTTGGCGCTGATGTCGGAGGTTTCCATGGTGTTCCATACGATATGCTTTGGAGGGGAGAATTGATAGAGTCGGTCCAGTCCCAGGGCGACCCGCCAGGCCTGGCCGCATGTAGCTGTCTGGCTGCAATCCATCGGATAAATATCAAATGTGGTGATATCGGAACCTGCAATATAGGCAGGGTAATCTCGTGTGGGTACGATATGTCTTCCCTGGCCAATCCACACCATCGAATCCCAGGCGATCCCCTGACCTAACCCCAGCAGCACCGGGCGATTGGGGTCATTCTTTTTCCAGGCCGCATAGGTTTTCTGGATAACCGCTGTAGGGATAGGCTCGCACCAGCCTTGCCCGTCGGGACAGCGCTGGGCGTTGTCCGGCTCATCCGGCAAAAGGTAGCCTGCAATCAACGGCCGTCCATCAGAAAGACGCTCAGATCGAAATTCAAGAGCGGTTTGGTTCTGTTCGACAATAACCTGCATTCCCGCGTTCCGCAGCGTATAGAGTTGTCTGGCTGTCGGACCTTCCCATAAGCCGATATATAAATTGATGCCCGCGTTTTTCCAACGAGGGGCATCAGCAGGATCCTGAAGCCACACGCCAAGCGGAAAATAATCCGCATCCGTTCTGGGACCTTCGGGCCACGGGCTATAGGGGCTTTGTTCTACCGCTGCACAACACAGAGGACAAATACAGAAAAGCAACCCCCACACCTTGATGCTGCCTGTGTATTGCATAATTTGGGACTCCCGCGATCAACCCAACGCCTGGCCGCACACCCAGACCGTTCAAATTCACGATAATATCCGGTATTTCCATATATGGCAATACTGTTGGAGGTTATAGCAGCTATTCCGGCAGACAACAAACCAGACAACCAGTTAGACAATGCAGCTTACTTTGATAGGCATAAACAGTCAGTATCTGACAGTATGGATAGAAATAAGCCTGTTTATGAAAATAATCATAAGTCGTTTAATAATCAGAAGTTGGCACAGACTGACAGGGCGTGTCATAAGTGGGGGAAAATGGGCAGGGGCGGATTTGAACCGCCGACATCCATTTCCTGTCATTCGTCACGTGGCCGTGGCCTTAGGGCGCGCTCACATTGGTAGCAATGCTGTTTGTTGTGAAAGTATTGGTCAGTGTGCCTGGAGTATAGATTCCAGCCTGATACAACCCATCCGTGACGGTTCCAGTCGAGCTGCCGCCGGTATAAAGCTTGTAGGTCGTACCCGATTGCAGGGATGGCGAGGAAAACACGCACGACTTATAGGCTTTTTTCGGTGCGAAAGTCAGAATGTCCGTACCCGCACTCGTTTGAATACGAATCAGAGTTCCGGCCGTCTTCCATTGATTATAAGTAATCTTCAATGAACGCTGCGTTGACGTCGTGCTCAGAGCCTGGGCCATCTGAGAACTGCCCACCCCCACCAGGAGCCCACCGCTGATATTGCAGATGCCGTCAAAGTCCACGGCATTGTTATCATTAGCTGTCGGGCCGTTGACCAGGACAGTGCCGCCTGTCATCACGATACTGCCATTGGCATCAATCCCGTCCCCAACGGCATTGACTACGGTATAACCGCCGTTAATGTACAGGAAATAACTGCTGTTACCACCCCCGCCGCCTGGTGGTGGCGGCCACGTACCGCCGGATCTATCGTTACCGCCGGCAACGTTAATCCCGTCATCGCTTGATATAATATGGATGTTTCCATTGTTGATGGAGATAATCCCGGCCTCGATGCCTTCGTAGGAGTTGGTGATGTTCATTGTTCCGCCGTTAATTTCGACAGAGCTATCGCCATGAACACCGTCATCCCTGGTGGCAATTTCGAATGTCCCGGAGTTGATCGTTATAGCGTCGTTGGTGTGGATCGCGTCGTCGGCACAGTCCATAACGAACGTACCGCCGTCAATTACTACGCTCACAACACCTTTAATGCCTTTAGCCGACAGGTCATCTGCAATGCTCGCCGTGTGACCGCCGCCAGTGACAATCGAGATATCCCCCGCCGCAACGGTAACGTTTGTTTGTGCCGAGAGGCCGTCTCCACCAGAGAGGATATCCAGTGACCCGTTCTTAATCGTGATATATCCCAGGTTGGGATCGCTATCGTTGTCGGATTTCAGCCCATCGCCTCCGGTTGTCAGGACAATGTCACCACCCCGGATCAGCAGATAGTCCTTGCCGCGAATGCCGTCGTCGATCGAGATTACATTGATGGTGCCGCCGTAAATGATCAGCCCGTCCTGGCTTACGATGGCATCGTTGGAGTTCCCGTGGACCGTCAGTGCACCGGTACCGGATATCGCCATCGAGTCATTGCTGAACAAACAGCCGCTGGGTTCGTCCAGACTCGGATCCGCATACACGTATTCATCCGCGTCAGACAGGTAGTTCTGGGTCTGATCGGCCAGGACGATCGATGTGAATGAAGCTTCGATCACATGAATCGCGGCGCTCGTGGAGTTGCTGATATTAACGCCATCCAGGATCATTTCCACCAGGCCGGCCGTGGGAGAATTCACGACGATCTGTCCATCACTAAGCGTGCCGCTGATGTCGTAAGTGCCTGCGGTCGTGATCGTGGCCGTCGTTCCGTCAACGATGACGCCGGCGCCATTTACGGTGATCGAATCTCCGTTCAAGAGGATATGTGTGACACTGGGGACATTCGATCTGCAGCCGCACAACGGTTCGGCCGGATTGCCTTGGCCGCTGTAACAGCTCGCCAGAACGGCAAAGTCGAGCATATCCACATCGTAATCCTCATCGGCATCCGCGGAGATGAAACCGTTTCTGTCGGGGCTTAAGCCGCACGATGTGTCGGTCAGATAGTCTTCGCTGAGATAACAACTTATGAAAATGCAAAAATCTGCCAGATCAACGTCACCGTCCATATCGTAATCGCACAAGGCATAACCCACGATCCGGCCGGGGCTGGCGATATCGCCTCCCGCGGACATCCGCGAACCAAACACGTCCCCGACCGTGGCCAGACCCCAGTCCATCTGGGCAACTGTCTGGCCATAATCCAGATCTGGAATGTTGCAGCTTGCATTCTGAGTGCGAGGCGTGCCGGGGTAATCCTTGTCGCCATAGCTCAACTGGTCCACTAAGACACCGTCTGAATTATAGAGATTGATTTGATCATTCCGTCCCAGAGTGGCGGCAAGCTCACCAATAATAGTAACGTCGGTCAGTCCCCAGGCAGTGGCAAAATCCGCAGCCATAGCTTCGGTTAAAATGACCGACTTGCCGGGATCAACCACGCCAAAATCGCTCAAGTCCACCGTACCCGGGATTTGGCTGCTGTCGTCGAAGCTCCACCCGGCCATATCCACCGGGACCTCGCCGAGGTTCGTAAATTCGATGAATCCTCCGTCCGTCCCGCTGTACATCCATTCCGTAATGACCATCTGTCCAGAGGCAACCGTGACGAGAGTCATAATCAAGCCGAGTATCAGCATGCGTTGCATACGAAACCTCCATTACCGTCTTAGGGTACAATTACATCCACTAACCATCATTAATGCTTGGAAATTCATCCCTGATATGCCAATTTTCCAGCTATTAAGACGCAGCCATTTGAAAATAGACTGGAATCTAAAATAATACAAAAGCCCCTTTATAGGTCTTTTTTTGCAAGTTAAGCTCTTGTTATAATACGACCATCTGCTCTAAATCTAAAGTGTGTGCCTGACATATCGAGGTAACATAAATTGTGGTCTTTTTCCAACAGCAGGTGTTCAACTTTCGGCTTTTTCACTCTTCCCACAACATCATAGACAATCAGTTAGACAATGCAGCTTACTTTGATAGGCATAAACAGTCAGTATCTGACAGTATGGATAGAAATAAGCCTGTTTGTGAAAATAATCATAAGTCGTTTAACAATCAGAAGTTGGCACAGACTGACAGGGCATGTCATAAGTGGGGGAAAATGGGCAGGGGCGGATTTGAACCGCCGACACACGGATTTTCAGACCGCGTGTCAGAAATTGTAAATACAGCAAATATAAAGACTTACAAAAATCAAGAATCGCAATTAGACAATCAATTAGACAACGCCGGGAAAACCCGGCCTGTAAACTATCCCCCGGAACTGGCTAAAATCATTCAGTTATGGCCTGACCTGCCGGAGTATATCCGGGCGGCAATTAAGGCTTTATTGGACTCCATAAAATGATAATTGGCTATATTGATAGTATTATTATCAGACAAAAGAGATTTTTAGTTGACAAATCGATATATAAATTGCTAAAATAGGTAAGTAATTAGTAGCTACTTCTAATTTCCCTGTTTTTTCGGTTACGCAAAATTTAAGGGATATAATTTCGGTTATCATCGATGCTTCTTTTTTGTGCGTTAGGCAAGACGGGCTTGCAGAACGAAAAGGGCATCAAATAGGAATAGGTCGGATATTTGATTACAGGAAGGACGCAAACAATGAGTTATTACGGACGGGGATATTGGTTTCTGGTAGTTTTGTGTGCAGTCGTATTGGTTTCATCGGTCATGGCGTTGGAATATAACAATCCTTTACCTGCTGTCTATGCAACCCAAAATAGCTTTTCTCTTGGATTTGATCCCCTTTCCTATGATTTTCTAATTTATGATTGCGGCGGCGGGGAAATCCAGCAGGCAATGAGTATTTTGGGAATACCATATTCCCTACGGAACACTAATAATCCCGTTACTGTAGAGGACTTGACTAATTATGATATTCTGATTGTGGGCTGGAATGGGGGATATTATCAGGGGACGAGCGGCCTTAATCCTGAAATAATCCGTGATGGCATTACCGGGCGAGTCATTTTGACCGGACATGATACGGATTATCATACTTTTACCAATCTTCCTGCGGCCAAGACGTTTTTATCGCAGTGTATCGAATATGTTTTGGCCGGAGGCGGAACGGGGTTGATTGCTCACGGAGAACCCCAAGAAGGATTTGACTGGCTGCCGGAAAGCTGGGGTATTCATGTTAGAGACAATCTGACAGAAGAACAGATAACTGCATTTACACAGGATGGAATTGACAGCGGAATATTCGACGGCTTAACACCCCAAAGTATGTCGAATTGGAAACAATCCTTCCATAATACCTTTGACAGTTTTGGGATAGGCTTTAGGGCCTTTGAAATGGGATTGGTCAATAATGCAAATTCCGTGGTTACGATTGCCACGCCCTATAATTCTACGACCGGATTTCCCCTCGTCAAGACCGATGATGTATCCGACGGTGATTGTCGAGAGGCGGGGGATACGATTACTTATACCATATCTTGGACAAACACCACAGGGCAAACTTTTTATGATGTATGGCTTATTGATTATTTACCGGCGGGGGTAACATATCCACAGGGGCAATGGACGTATGATCCAAATTTTGTATTATTGCCCCCCGATCCGGGATATGATCTAAATACTCATACCTATATCTGGCAAATCGGAACTGTTGCGGCCAATCAAACCGGCAGCGTTACACTGACGGTTACGGTTAATGACAAAGCCGAACCGGGATTAAATCTGCATAATGTTGTGGAAATGTATGCAGGACAAACGCTGATAACACGAGACTCAGAAGACACGCCGGTTTGCTGCGGGGATGTCGGGCCAGTTATTTATGTTGACTGGACTGCCAGCGGAAAAAATAACGGGACAAGCTGGGCAGATGCTTATACGGACTTGCAGAAAGCCTTGACACGAGCAAGATTTTCCACTTGTGAAGATGTAAACTCCATTTATGTCGCACAGGGGACATATTATCCGGGAACAAAGCAATACCATCGCTTCGGCATTCCGGATGGGGTGTCGGTCTATGGCGGCTTCAAAAGCGGCGGCAGTGAACACGCCTTGCGTGATCCGAAGCGATACCCAACTGTTTTATCGGGATATATTGATACTGCTATCCGCAATGAAAATGTTGTAGCGATGGGGAATAACACTTTATTGGACGGCTTTATTGTTCAGGACTCTGACGGATCGCCTGCGGGACAGGGGATATTGTGCCAAGACATAGATTCAGCAGAAATTGTCAATTGTATTATCAAAGACAATCTGAAATATGGAGTTTATGCCGACAATAGCAGCCTCAGTATTAAATGGTCTGTCATCGAAAAAAATGGATATGATGGAATCCGACATATTGGAAACAATAAAAATATTACTGTTGAAAATTGCAGTATTAAATTCAATCAGGAATATGGGGTATATTTAGTTGAATCTATTATCACATTAAAAAACAACTCAATATGTACAAATGGACTTAAAGATACATTTTTCTATGCAATTTGGGTGGAAAATCCAAAATCTGTTCCTTCTATCTATAACAATACGGTAGCTTACAATCGCAATGAGGCATTTTTCTATTTGGATAGCGATCCGAACCGTGTGAATTACCCGGAAGTAAAAAATTGCATCATCTGGTATAACAATCAGGGCGGCAATGGCGAGCAGTTTGCAGGATTGAAGCTCCACCCATTTTACAGTTGCGTCTATGACCCCAACGATCCGGACGGTGTGAATTACACCATGAATTTCAGACACACCTTCGGCGGCAAGCCGGGTTTTGTATATGAAGGCGATCCCAATAACATCCATCTTGGCTATACTTCTTTCTGCAAGAATCAGGGTGATCCAAACCTGTCTTATCCGGGGCAGAAAGATATGGATAATGAAGACCGGGTCGCGGACAGCCGGGTTGATATGGGGGCCGATGAAATTCACTGCGAAGATATTGCCAACGCATGGGATTTAGACCATGACGGGTTAGTCAATTATGTGGAGTTTGTTCCTTTTTCCAAGGCATGGCTTTCCCACGACCCCGACGATCCGGAATTGAATGATCCCAACTTTCCTAATTATTCTCTTTATAATGACTCCAATAGTATCTATTTTATTCCCTTGGAAGCACGGGCGGCATGGCGTGAGGAATTTAATTTAGTGAATACCGGGTCCAGTCAATACGCCATTGATTTACCGGATTTTCTGGCATGGATGGAATCAACGGATTGTCTTTGGATTGCCTGCTGGCGGCCTGAATTTCATCCGCTGGATTATACCCCGCCGATTTCCGAAAGTACCCTGCAATCCATGTCGGCTTCCAGCCTGTCCGTTCCCTCTCTGATGCGGGCCAGCGTATTATCGACAGAATCGACAGAGGATGAAGCATCGCTTGTCCTGTCCCTGCTGGATCAAATCAACCTGTTCATCCAAACCGATCAAGACAATACCGAGATATGGCAGGAAGTGAAAAATCTTTTGGAACAAAGCCTTGTTGAAACAGGAGATATGACAATCAAAACGCGGTCGTTTTGATTTTTATAACTATATGATGTATAATCATTTACAAGAGAAAGGAAGGATGATATGAGATCGTTATTTGTCAGCTTAATCGTGCTGGGGCTGAGTGTTTCTGCTTTGGCCGGATATGATTACACTATATCCAATCAGTATATCGGCACACTAATCATGGAAAATTCTGAGACGCTACTGATGACAGGAGGGGGGGTAAATAGCCTAACCGCCAAAGATTTTAGTTTTTTAGAAATCAAAAATACATATCCCTTTGCAGTGGGAACAGGTGGGATTACACAACTTACTTTGGGAAATCAAAGCCAATTGACCTTTTCGGGCGGACACGTACAATATTTAAATATTGGTGGTTTTGCCACAGCCACTTTAAGTGGCGGTCAAATTAACAAAATTTACAGCTATCAATCGACTACCGTTCCCAATTATATGCAGCATATTGAGATTATCTGCAAAGATTACAGCTTTAACAGCACGACCAGTAAGTTGACCGGAACATGGGCAGACAATACGACATTTAATATCCAGCTTGTCAATCAAACCGGCTATTCCCCGGTGATTGACAATATCAAATTTACGATTATCCCCGAACCAGCAACAATGTTATTGCTGGGATTAGGTGGTGTTCTCCTTCGTCGTCGTCAATAAAGCCCCCTCTGATTTTATAACTATATGATGTATAATCATTCATAAGAGAAAGGAAGGATGATATGAGATCGTTATTTGTCAGCTTAATTGTGCTGGGGGTAAGCGTTTGTGCTTTGGCTGGATATGATTATATTGTATCCAGTGGATATAAAGGCTCCCTGACACTTGAGAATTCGGACACTCTTTTAATGACAGGGGGGGGGTAAATAACATAACCGCAGGGGGTTTTAGTGTTTTAGAAATAAAGAATACTACTCCCTATGCTCCTTTTTCAGGCGGTGTTGGAACACTTGATTTAGGAGCCTCAAGTAAATTGACATTATTAGGGGGGCAAATCAATACGTTTACTATTGGTGGTTTTGCCACAGCCACTTTAAGTGGGGGCCAAATCAACAAAATTTACAGCTATCAATCGACTACCATTCCCAATTATATGCAGCATATTGAGATTATCTGCAAAGATTACAGCTTTAACAGCATGACCAGCAAGCTGACCGGAACATGGACAGACAATACGACGTTTAATATCCAGCTTGTCAATCAAACTGGTTATTCCCCGGTGATTGACAATATCAAATTTACGATTATCCCCGAACCAGCAACAATGTTATTGCTGGGATTAGGTGGTGTTCTCCTTCGTCGTCGTCAATAAAGCCCCCTCTGATTTTGTAACTATATGATGTATAATCATTTACAAGAGAAAGGAAGGATGATATGAGATCGTTATTTGTCAGCTTAATCGTGCTGGGGGTGAGTGTTTGTGCTTTAGCCGGATATGATTACACTATATCAAGCGGATATGTTGGCACATTGGTTTTAGATAACAGTCGAACCCTATTAATGACGGGTGGGGGTATTAATAGTTTAACATCAGGCGATTATTGTGTTTTAGAGATAAAAAGTACGACTCCTTATATCCCTCTTTCCGGAGGTGTCGGAAAAGTAGTTTTGGGAGGCTACAGCCAACTACTTATGAGTGGTGGTGAAATTAACTGGCTGGATATTAATGGTTATGGGACAGCCATACTGAGTGGTGGTCAGATTAATACATTACGAAACTATAACTTGCAACCGATTCACGATAAACTTGTCGAGATTATCTGCAAAGAATACAGCTATAACGCCCAGACCAAAATACTTACCGGCTTATGGGGCGACGGCTCTGCTTTCTCGATTAAGCTATCAGATTCTGCTCAATATACGTTCACACCAACTTATGATATTATCAAATTTACGATCATTCCCGAACCGGCAACGCTGTTATTGCTGGGATTAGGTGGTGTTCTCCTTCGTCGTCGTCAATAAAACTCCTTCTGCTTAAGACTCTCTTAAGCGGCCTGCCGGGCAACCTTAATTCCAACCCCCGGCAGGCTTTTTTTCAGTCGGAAACACCTTGAATGTATTTTTATGAAAACAAAAACACAACGTTAAGGGTCTATTTGACGATCAATATATTATGTTTAAGCCTGCACCTTATGATAGAAAACTTTTTACAACAGCATATAATCTTGCCAGTGGATTGCGCACATTACAATCTGGGGTTACAAGCAATTGGCGGCCAAATGGCCTTCTTACATTTATTTTGGGCAATCTTGCAAATGATTGTGCACAAGCACTTTGGCCGGAACTTAAAAAATATCCCCACAGGCTTCCATACCGCAAGAAAGATTACCCTACAACAAAAAGTCCGGAATATCACAAGTTGATTTCTCGGAAATATCGTTTAGACCGACTCGTTAAACGACTCAAAATATGGGAAGCCCGGACAGATTCGTTTATTGAATACCTTCAAAAAGAAGCCAAACGAATCAAAGCCGAACAGAAACGGAAGAAAAAACGGCGAATCAGAAATCGAAAACTATCCGTCCGCCCCTTAACACCCATGCAACTAAAAGTTATGGGTATTTATATTCAAGAACAAGGCAATATAAGCCGAACGGCAGAGGTCCTTGGCAGGGACAGAAAAACTATACGGGAACACCTCAATATCATTTTTGAAAAAGTCCCCAATCTGCAAGAGGCCTTTAGCAAGCCCAAAATCAAACCCAAAATGCAGAAATTGCCCGAAGACAAGCGGGGACAAGTCGCTATTGGAAACCCTGACAATAATTACAACGCCGAAACCGACTATTATTCTGTCGAAGACGACGATTAACACCGCATAAATCATCGTTTTTTAAAAAAGGTGGGGGGTATTTATAGTATTTTTTACCCCCATCTTTGGGATGCCATTTCGACAACTCCCCCCCTGTTTTTGATGTCAAAAACAAACATTTTACTGCTCACCCCATTCTTTGTGGGGTAGTTTTTTGATTTTTTGATTATTCAAGGAAAATCAAAACGCCCCCCATAAACACCCTTTAGTGCAGGGATTGCTATTTCGTGATAATGGCAGTCATAAACAGAACATAGTTTTTGAAAGGATTCACAATGAATCAAAGTGTAACACTTGTCAAGGCCGACGAACTGGCAAAAATGCTGTCGGTCAGTGTTCGCCATATCTGGCGGATGAAAGCAATGGGCAAGCTGCCCAAAACAGTGAGTGTCGGGGGGTGTGTGCGGTGGTTATTAGCCGACATTCAATTATTCCTTAATCTTGGCTGTCCGGATCGTCAGCAATTTGAGGCAATAAAGGCTGCCGGAAAGCGGGGTTGCTAATGATGCTGCCGAAGGAATATCAGGGCTTGCAGATCAAGCGGGAAGATGCTGCCCGGTGGTCGTTTTTATGTCCCTTCCATGATGACCACAATCCAAGCCTGACCGTCAACAAAACCGGCCCTTATGCCGGGAATTTCCGCTGTTGGGGTTGCGGGGCCAAGGGAAGCCCTGCAACCTTTGCCCGGAAAATGGGGCAAACACCCAGTACCCCATTTCCCCCGGCCAATTTCAAAAAGACCCTGCCGGAAATCCCGGCAATTGCCCCGGAACAGCTTGCCCGGCTTTTTGTCCAGTACCGGCAGTATCCAGACAAGCGGGTCTATCACAAGTTGGGGGAAAAGCTGGGGATCAATCCAGCGATATTACACCGCTTCTATGTCGGATTTGACGGCAAGGCCTATACTTTCCCTATGTTTGGGCTGGGGGGTGAGATTGTCGGGATAAGGCTTAGAACCATAGACGGCAAGAAATACGCCCTAAAAGGCGGCAGAAACGGCCTGTTTGTCCCGTACTGCGTTTTTAATCCGGGATACCCCCTGATTGTTACCGAAGGGGAAAGCGACGCTCTGGCGGCCTTCCAGATGGGTTTTCAGGTGGTGGGGCTTCCCGGCAAGGGGCAATGTAAGGAAATCCTTGCTGGATGGATGACAGAGCACGGCTTTACGAAAGCTGTACTCATAGCAGATAACGACGATGTTGGGCAAACCGGGGCCAAAGACCTTGCCAAGTATCTTGCTTTTGAACAGGGTTTTGAAATCCGTATGATCCAGCCCCCGAAACCGCATAAAGATTTTCGGGACTGGTTTAATGCCGGGGCCAAACGATCTGAGGTTTTGGATCGGATGGAAGATGCCCAATATCATATTGGGATGGATATTGTTAAAGGTATTAAAAGAATAAAAATTACTTATGGGGGAACTGAAACTAATGATAACGTTTGAAATTGAAATGATGGGAAAAAGCCGGGCCAAGGTGAAAGCCTTGGCAGGCAATCAGACGATTGAAGTGGACAGCTTCAATCTGGACACACGGAAAAGCCGGGCTGGTTTTCTGGACAGTGTATCCAAAAAGACCGGCGTAGATATTGAGGAACTGGACAGGGTATTTTTTGACCATATTGACCGGCTTAAAACCATAACACAGCCTGATAGTGTATCAAATCCGCTGGACGATTGCCCGGCCCATATTCGGGAACAGGCAATGGATATGCTTAAAAGCCCGGAACTGTTTGACATAATCAGCCGGGATATTGAAGTCGTCGGCATAGCCGGAGAAAAGGACTTATGCCGACAGCTTTATATCATAATGACTTCAAGAATCCTCAATAAACCGCTTTCGGGGATCGTCTTTGGGGCTTCGTCCAGTGGAAAATCGTATCTGATTGAGACGGTTTCCAAGCTGATGCCCCAAGAATCGGTTTTGCAGGCCCATGATATAACCGACGAAGCCTTGTATTATCTTGAACCGGGGGCCTTGGAACATCGAATTGTCATAGCGGGCGAACGAATTGAGGATAAGAATAATAGACGGGGCAAGGCCGAAGACAATACAAAAGCCCTTCGGGAAATGCTGGCAAGCGGGAAATTAAGCAAGCTGGTAACGACCAAGGACAAAGACGGCAAGCCCGTTGCCTGCCGTATTGAACAGGCCGGGCCTATTGTTTATCTTGAAAGTACCACGTCAACCGGTATCCATGACGAAGATGCAACCCGGCTTTTACCGCTGGTAACGGATGAATCATATCAGCAAACGGAAATGATTATCGATGCTATGCGTAAAAACGCTATGGGACAGACCGGATCGGATAAACTCATAGAATCCATTATCTTGAAACACCAGACAGCCCAGCGGATTTTAAGGCCTGTCCGGGTGCATATTCCTTATGTTCATTCTTTGAATCTGCCTTATGAGGTGGTATCGACCCGGCGGGCCTTTGAACAACTGCTATCCATGATTAAAGCCGTTGCCTTACTTCGGCAGTATCAAAAAGAGGCAATCGAAGAAAACGGGATTTTGACGATCAAAGCCGATGACGGGGATTATGAGATTGTATATCCCTTGATTATGGAAATCTTTGCCCGGACATACTCCCCGATGAACGAGAAAAGCCGGGACTTGTTACGGGTGATTATGGATCGCAACACGTCCGAACGGTTTACGATCCAAGACCTGACAGCATGGGCGGGGATTAGTGATGCCAGTATCCGGCGAAGGCTGCGGGAACTGACTGAACGGGGGATTATTGCAGTACATGGGGAAATCAAGCCCTATACCTACAGCGTCCAGAATCCAGACCTTGTTAAACAGGCAAAAGTACCACTGCCGACCCCGGATGAAATCCGGGAACGTTTGGCAATCATGGAGTCATAAGGGTATGCAGTATTTTGAAAAGTTGAAGGTAATTATAGTATTTGCATAGACTTACACGTTTCACAATGGCCTGAAAAGACCTGAAAAGTGATATAGCGGCGCAGCATTTTTCAGGACTTTTCAGGGCCTTGTGAAAGATGTAAAGTGTTGAAAACGTTAAAGTTAGACTTGATTTTGCAAAATAAACGGATAATGATACAGCACAACGAATATCTGAATAGCAACAAACGGTTTTTGATACTATGGGATACTATGGGTACTGGTACTGTCGAAATGTTGGATATACCGTCAAAAACAACGGCAGAACCGTTGAAAATGCCGTCAAAAATACGGTATTCAATTAATCAATTTAATCAAACAATCAAATTAATCAAAATATAACGTCAAAAATAGACGTCAACAGGATCAATGATATGGCAAGTATATTTAAGCTGACATTTAAAATAGCCGACCCAAAGACCGGCAAAAAGGTCAACCGCAAAAGTAATAGTTGGTATATCTCATATATCAATGCAGACGGTATCCGCTGCCGGGTCAAGGGATATAAAGACAAAGTTGCTACTGCCCAGCTTGCGGCGAAGCTGGAGAAAGAATCAGAATTGGCACAGTCGGGGGTAATTGACCGTTATAAAGAACATCGGATTAGACCCCTGACCGAACACCTTGCCGACTATAAGGCGGCTTTATTGGCCAAAGGAACGACCCAAAAACACGTCGAACAGCAGGCTTTTCGGATTGAACGGGTCTTTTCAGCTTGCGGTTTTAAGACGTTTGCTGACGTACAGGCAAGCCAGATATTGACGGCAATCGATTCATTTAGAAAGACTGTCGAAATCAAAGGCACTGACGACAAAGGAAATCGAATCACCAAAACCAAAGACTTGGGGGCCATATCTGCCCAGAGCAAGAAATATTATCTGACAGCAACAAAGTCTTTCTTTCGATGGATGATGAAAGACCATAGATCGGCAGATAATCCGATTGAGTACCTTGAACCGACAACAGTCGAAAAAACAGATAAGTATAAACGGCGGATATTGTCCCTATTTCCGTTGAAATTCCTTTTTTGCAGTCAAGGTAAGCCTTACTTTACGCCACATCTGTTTTCTTGTCAATCTCCTGATTTAATGCTTTTTGAAGCAAGGGTATTTGGCGATA